>Ga0315320_10000126_pt1 | contig 59166 bp, 82 predicted proteins | sample M140m21515metaG_FD_203458 | JGI IMG/M metagenome (GOLD analysis project Ga0315320, IMG submission 203458) | Ammonia-oxidizing marine archaeal communities from Monterey Bay, California, United States - M1 40m 21515 | ecosystem: Environmental > Aquatic > Marine > Coastal | place: USA: California... | reverse complement strand
ACTGCATTGGTATAGATTTCATTTCGGCGTCTATACGATCCAATAATGCAAAGACTCGATTGACTAACCAACCGACAACAAATCCTGCTACTGCTATCGTTACATTGAACATCACTTGATAATCCATCACACTACCCTACTGTTACAGCTGCCATAAAAATTGCAGAACCCGCACATATTGCCAAAGCGACCAAGGCTATGAGTAAATTCTTCATCTCACGTTGGCGTTGTAACTTCTCGCGTTGTATTTTCAAAAGCTCGCGCCGCGCCGCAGCTCTTCGGTCACGCTCTGCTGATCTAACCCTAAGCATTTTGTGATAAAGCGGGGTCTTGCCCTGTGCCATGAACATCTTTTTAATCTTAGCCTCATACTCATCACAAGCTATCTCTGCTTGGATGACTTTCAGAGCATAGGACTCTACGGACTCTTCCCCGTAGGCCCCGGAAGGCTTGCGCCTGTGCTCTTCTTTGGCTTCTTGGACTTTCTCCTTGGCATCGTAGAAATCGCCAATTTGATCCATTAAACCGCTAGCCTGCTGACCTGTGTCGATTGCAGACTGAATGAGGTCGAAGGCTTTCTTAGCCGCCCCTAATGCTAATCCAATCTCAATCATTACTTACTACTCTGCTTTTAAGTCACTGTATTACTACAGTATCGGTGTCTTCAAAAAATAGCATAGTGCCTTCGCACACTATATTCCAATCTGGCCCTTCCTGCTCGCTTCGAGAAGGCACTTCAATGATAACATGTCTAGCTAACCACTCTGTATCGTCTTGTAGCACACGCCAGACGTGCTCTTCCGTACCCCTGCCCGGTTGTCCACGAGCTTTGTTAAACCTTATGCGGTATTTAAGCGGCATTTACTTTCCAACATAATTTATAAACTGGGCTATTGAGACTCTTGTTCCGACCCCGTATAAAGGCATGGCGGCATGAGTCGCACATCCGGGGAAGACAACCGCTCGATTATGCACGGCCTCAATAGTTACTCCCTGTTCAGGGAAAGAAAACTCTCCTCCTGTAAACTCTCCGGCTCGTAAAAATAAAACCGATGATATCCTTGCTTGGTCTTTATGAGGGGCGTAGCTTTGCCCTTCGGCGTAGTAATTTAGTAGGGTAGTGTCTTGGTTGGACTCCCTCATATACTCAAAAATAATATCAAATTCAGTCGCGTAGTCTTGTATCTCTGGGGCAAACAATTTCCTGTTTGCTTTAAGTATGTCCGACGCGTCTCGGTTTTCGGAGTAAAGGCCGTCTAAAAATAATCCCGTGCCTGTTTTCTTTAAATTGTTGACTTCGTTTATTGCCGTGCCAGTTTTTTCGGCAGAGAGACTAAATCTTTTTAGGTCTTTTATTTCTTGGGTAACTGTTTTTAATTCTTCGGCAGTAAAAAAGTTGTCTATGGTTATGTAAGATAGATTCTTAACTCTATATCCACTAATCTCCATAAACTAAGGCTTCACCGGAAACTTTGGGTCGCAACTAAAGTCTGGGCACAAACAAACACTATCAAGGGCTAATAGATATTCATTCAAAGCTATTTTAAGCTCTACCGTAAGGTCTGGGGTTGTTAGCCTTTCTTCCGTCTCAGTCTTCAATGATTGGACTTTGGCTGTGACGGCGGCAGTCTCTAGGGCTTCCTGCTCTTCTTGAGTTAGCTCTACCCACCCCTTATCCGCATAGGAAGGACCTAGCCACGACAAGTCACCAAGTTTTTCTTGGAACCCATGCAAGCCAAATATAGGACCCCAGTTATTTGGAAGCGGTCCTGCTTCGCTTAGTGCTTCGTTTGTTGACAGCCTTTTTAGTTGCCACATTCTCTTTCTCCTTAGTTTGCGGAGCATTTTGGGGTATCAAACCTATTTTTTCATGTCCTACGCTTTGTTGGGCAAAAGGAGGAAAACCATTTAAGTGTAACTGCTCTTGCTCCGTAGGTTCGTTCCATTCTCTCCAACTACCAAAATCTTTTCTAGGTTGAATGTGTATGTGGCAACCTATACTAGCGGCTAGTTGATGTATAAATTCTGTTACTTGAACGGGTTGATATATATTCCACAAAAACGTGCCGTCTTCTCCCCGCATAGTTATTTCTGTCGTGCCAGAACCCGACATACCAATACTGACGGACTGCGCTCTATTTTTATTAGCCTCTAAAGAGCGTATTTGTTGCTTTAAATGATGCTCTTTCATCGCACTATCAAGGTCTTCTTGGTTCATACTTATTGTGGGTCCCATGAAATAGTTACGGGGGCGTTAGCCGTTACTGGGTACGAAGCTCCTGAAACTACGCTAACGCAATTGTGAACTGTAGGGTTTGAAGGGGCCCCGGCATTGCCGGGATTACCCGGATTACCTGCACTCCCACGGCCCCCACCACCGGCACCGCTTCCCGCAGTAGCTTGAACATTAGTAGACTGAAGGCCGTAAATCATCGACCCCCCACCGCCACCGCCACCGCCCGCTCCCGGAGATGAGGCGCTTGCACCTGCGTCGCCGGGTATTCCCGCCCTGCTTAAACCAGTACTACCTCCACCGGGCGTTTGCCCGTAGCTATAGCTTGGTCTGGCACCCCTTCCACCACCTGCGGTGCCTCCCGGCGCTGTTTGTTGAAATAGTCCCGCAGCAAAACCGCTTGAAGCGGTACTGCCGCTGTTTGTGTCTCCGGACCCACCGCCGCCACCACCGCCTAATATATATATTGACCTAATGTTCGTACAAGGACACGGGATGGTGCGCGCTCTTGCACTCGCGCCACCGCCGCCACCCGTAGTGCCGCCACCGCCACCGCTTGAAATGGTTTGTAGAGTCGGAGTAGGGAAGTTACACGGGACGGCAATGGCGCTGTTGTCTGGAGTTCCCGCAGTTCCGGAATTACCACTGGCTCCGGCTGCCCCACCGTTTCCGCCAGTTCCCGCAGTTCCTCCGGGGAAATTCAAACAAAACGCAGACGAAGCTGTACCGGCATTACCCGGATTACCGGAAGGTCCACTTCCCCCTCCGGAACCTCCTGATCCGCCCGGATTAGACGAAGCAGATGCTCGATACGAACTTGGTAGGCCGGAGTTTCCTGCGTTACCTCCCGCACCTCCAGAACCCCCTGCGCCTAAGCCGCCCGCACTACCTGCGTTTCCGGAATTACCTGCGGTGCCCAAACCCGAAGCACTAACTAAAGTAACCCCCGCAGGGACAACAAAAGTTCCCGAAGAGTTGAATACTTGGCTGCCGCCGGGGACTACGCCCGCACCTAACAAGCCTGCTTTACTAGTACCTATAGGCATAATCTACTCACTCGTGGTAAAACCACCCTGTAACAATATATTTAGTGTGGTCGCCGTAAACGGGGTTACCCCTATGTGCGTGGGTGAACGCGGCGGGCCACAATACCATAGTATTTCCAACAGGATTTATTCGTCTCTGTTGATATAAAAACTCTGTCTCGCCGTTAGCTTCTGGAGGTAGTGTACTAAGATAAAGCATATAAACTAAACCCCTATTTGCTTGCTCTCCGTTACCTTGTTCACCATGCCAAACATGATAGCCGCCTCCGGTAGAGGTCTTTTGCATTTTCATGTTGTTGCACCTTATGTCTATGTTTTGTAGGCACGAGAACTCGTTTGTATATTCTTTAAAACATTCCTGAAGGCCGTTAAAAAACATATCTATAGTGGGCTGTCCGTTAAACCCATCAAAGTTTACATTTTTCCCGTTAGAACAAATTTGATAGTCGTTCTTGACGTGTTTAACCGCGCCTTCGCCTTTTTGTCTATTAACTCCCACCCCTAAATTTTGATTGCGCTCAAACTCAGCTATTAAATGCTCGCAAAACCCGTCAGGGTAAACTTCAGAAAATACACCAATAAAATCTTTATATTCTGAGTTCATTTAAAAGCAGGTCCCGAAATCCACGTAACTAGTGTTTGCCTTGTTCCCTTAATTACGGGAGTCACCTGATGCAATGTCCAAGCAGGAAACACTGTGATAAGCCCTCTTTTTTTATGAATCGAAGTGGGCTGTCCTGTAGTTAGTAGTTGGAGTTCTCCACCTTCGTAATCATTAGGATCGGATAGCTGTAAAACCAAAGAAAGCTTTCTCGAAACCCCAGACGAACCAAAATCTTGGTGCCATTTATAGTGTCCTTGTCTAGCTTCGTGGTAGTTTGTAAGTTGCAAAGCGTCTCCAAACCCAGTCAGATCAAACCCAAAATAATCTGCATTTAAACTAGAAACAATGTGACTTAACTTTCCAAATATCCACTCACATTCTATATCTTTATGTAGCCAGTTAATCTCAGAACTTCTTATTTGGTCGTTAACTTCTCCACTACCGCCCCCGCCAACTGCGGCCTCTTTTGTGGCTTCTTTAGCTTTTTGCTGTAACCAATCTAGCTGTTCTTCGGTAAACGCACCTTCCCACCAAGCAAACGGCTTTATTGCCCTTGAATACGGCGTCAGCAAATGCTGCATTAAATAAACCTTTTTCTTTGCGACAAAATAAAATGCACAAATTTTGTCGGGTTATTAGATTGGTTTGGTGTAATCATGTGCGGTAGCCACGAGTTAAATAACATCATTGTACCCGCCTGCACGTTGTTAAAGTGTACCTGCGGTGTTGCCATTGTTACTTCGTCGCTAGGCGATGTCCACAGGTCTGCCATGCGTTTGCCCGGTCTCGGGTCGTCAAATATAGGGTAGGAACCGTCTTCTGGGACTTCCATAAAGTAAAAACCAGATATTTGGCTATCCCCATGAACATGCATAATGTTACTGCCCGTGCAAGCAAACTCCTGACCCCACATCTCAGAAACGTAAAACTCGTACTCGTCTGTTAAATACCCCTGATCCTTTAAAATACTAACACCCTTATCCCGAAAGTAAGACGCTAAGTACTCAAGGTCAGAGTCATTTGCCATAGGTCTAGTATGTTTAACCACTCCCGACTGCGTTTCGTCGTAGTATTTCTGCGTATGCTTTAGCGTTTCTTCTACCCACTCTGGGCGCTCTTCGCGGTATATGGGGGAAGAAAAGTAAGCGTAAGCTTCCATACTACGAGTTAACGTAAGTGGTTAGGCTGTCTGCAATAGCTTGTATCGACTCGGCGGTTATATCAGTAGCTTCAGCCGCGCTTTGCGTGCGACGGTTTTCTACCACAATCTCTTTAGCCATACGAAGAGCTTCAAGCTTAACTCGCTTTGCTTCTTGCTCTCTGTCGCCTGAGCGCATAGCTTCTTGTAAATCTACTTCTGCTTGTTGTTCTGCTGTTAGTGCCATTTTAGTAGCCTCCTAGGCTGTCTTAAATTAAGATGATAAGTTTTTCATGGGTATGCTTACATACCAATTTGTTCCGTTGTCTGGAGAAAAGAAGAACCAAATGTCTGTAGCATTAGCATCGGTAGTGCGGCTAACTGAACCGCCCGGATACTTAAAGGTTCCCCCCGCAAAAGCAACTGTTCGACTTGCCGTAGCGTCGTTAGTAAGAACCAATGTAAACGAAGTTGCTCTATTAGCGGTGCTGTTAGGTGTAGCCAAAGTAATAGTGGCATTACCAGTTAGGGTCGCAGTAAATACGTTACCATCGTCACAGTCAATCGTTACCGCTGTTCCAGTATTACCTAAAGCAGTTACTTCGTCAGAGAAAGCGCCAGAGAAGAACGAGCTAGAATCGTAGTTGATCTTACCTACACCACCGCCATCGGAGAGGCTGTCGGATCGCACTGTGCCTGTTACGTCTAGGCCGGTGGAAATTGTGGCTGCTTTGATTGTGCCGTCATAGTATAAGCTAACTGCACCATTTTCAGTGCCTGTAAGGAAGTTTTCATTAGTGGTGTAGCTGCGTAGCTGCAAGTTTGTGCCACGAATAAGTAGCGAACCTGCACCGGCGTCGTCAATGTAACTATTACTACCATCATGATAAAGCTGTAGGTCATTACTAGCACCAAAGATGGCCTTGTCGTTATCCCCAAAACTCATATCCGCAGTAGTCGTAAGACCCGCAAAAGTTGGGTTAGTAGACAGAACAACCGAGCCAGTACCTGTAGATGAAGTTACACCCGTACCGCCGTTAGCGACAGCGAGAGTACCCGCAAGAGTAATTGTACCAGAAGTAGTTACAGGGCCGCCTGAAGTAGTAAGACCTGTGGTGCCGCCAGAAACAGCTACACTTGTTACCGTACCGCCCACTTCTGTTGGATTGGCATTAAGGACCGCAGCGCCTGCACCCGCACCGTCTGTGACGACCATGACTTTAGAGCCATTAGCGACGTTAACCGTAGCGCCCGAGCCTTGCTTGATCGTAATAATCTGGCTGCCTGAAGTAGCGTTCTCGATCATCCACACCTTAGATACAGTGTTCGGACCGAGTGTTACCTCACGAGTAGCCGTAAGAGCACCCGCCGAAGTAATCTTTAGGTAAAACCCGCGAGTCGCGTCTGCTGTAGCGTCCGGCATCGTGAAGGTTTCGTTGGCGTCAGCCGCCATCTGCTTCGTGCCATAGCTAAAACCGTCGGTAATCAGCTCAAGGTTAGTGTTGGTACTGGTGCCCCAAGTGCCACTTTCATCGCCCGTGGCGATTTCTTTGAGCCGTAAGTTATTTACATAAGTAGCCATTAGGTTTCTCCAGTACTTATACTAGTGTACTGCCACCGGCAGCAGGGATGCTTGTCGCATAAATTTTTGTGTGCTGCCGTAAGTTTAGGGCTTCCCCGCAATCTGAACAAGTATCCGCTGTTAGTTCCGTTTCGTCCAAATCGTAACCGCAATTACCACACACGATTTCTACTTCATGCTTAGGGTCTATTGTATCACCTAAGTCTACCGCTTCGTTTACTGTCTTCATGTCTTCTCCTATGCCGCAATTCGTGTCCAAGTAGTTCCCGGATCTGGCACTATTCTACTCCAAACCAGTACATTTCCTACGTCACCCGTGCCCTGTACGCCAATGGCGTATACCGTAGCCGTGCCTGTTTCTGTTGTTTCGCCTAGGGCTGTAGTACCCTGTACGCCAGTAACACTTACGTCTGCATTAGCCTGTGCCGTTGCTGTGCCTAGAGCTGTAGTTCCTTGAAGGCCGGTCACGTTGATCGTGTTGTTAGTTATTAAGGCTACCGTACCTACTTGAGCCGTACCTTCAACACCGTTAGGGCTAGCCGTTGCCTTAGCTATAACACTTTCTTCGCCAAGGGCAGTGGTAGCTTCAACACCAGAAACCGCAAATAAAACACTCTCTTCGACATCGACAGTACCTACAACCCCGGTTGCTTCAACACCGGTAACATCTACGATTCTACCAATACTGACTATTACAGAACCAATTTCGCCGGTGGCCGCGTTGCCTAGTGCATTTACCGCACCGTCTGCTTCAACTGCAATGTTGCCTAATACAGAAGTAGCTTCAACACCGGTTACGCTTACGTTAGCATCTGCTTCAACCGTAGAAGTTCCTAACGCTCCAGTAGCTGTAAGGCCCGTAACTTGGACAGTCTGCCCTATCGCAATAGCTACAGAACCTACAGCCCCCGTAGCCGCAACACCCGTAACAGATACAATAGCACCTGCGGACACAGCCTCACTGCCGAGCGCCGAAGTTCCAGAAACACCGTCTACATAAATAGTAGTGGTGCTAGAACCCCAGTTATCTCGGCCCCAAGGACCTGATCCCCACCCTATGTAATCCGTCGAAGAGGCCATTTAGCGCCCCTATTAAGCAATACGGATAATAGCGTTGCTAGCGTCAGCAGCAGGGAAGACAATAGTAAAGTCGCCCGCAGTAGAGGTCTTATCCGAACCGAAGTCCAGAACTGCAACAGCGGGGTTAGTGCCGCCGTTAGCCAAGTAGATCAAAGCGCCACGAGCTGTAATAGTCGCTGTAGACCATGTAGTATCCGCAAAGTCCAAAAACGCTGTGGTGCCACTAGACGCGGGGTTTGCAGAAATAGTCAGAGTGTTACCACCTGCTACGTACCCTGTACCAGAAGCTTCATTAGTCGCAGAATACGCAGTAGTAGTCGCATCCAACGTAGCTGCTGAAGTAAACAAAGCAATCTTGAACGTCTGTGCTGTACCGCTGCTGAAATCAAAGTCTCCACCAAGGATTTGAACTTTGAATGATGTTGCCATAGCTTGTGTAATAGCCATTTTTCTTTCCTCTTAAAAAATTACGGGCCGGGTGATTCCGATTTGATAGGCAACCTGATCATGCCATCTCTAAACTCGTCACGACGGCGGCGACCTTGCTGCTCGATGCCGAGACCTTGTATTGCCTGCTTATAGCTGTCTTCAAAATATTTCAGCATTTCGAGCGGACCTTTGGTGTAACTGTATGCCTGAATAAGGCACGCATATAAAAGCGCTTCGGGGGCGTCAGTGCTCACCCACGTTGTCGTATTTGTAGACGACAACTGTTGCGGCTTATATATGTATCCTAACTGAACTTCGTAATTAGCGTCGGGTGTCGGCGCAATATAGAACGTGTTCTGGTTCCATACAGAATAGTATTTGGGTGTTCCCGTTACCGTAGAATCAGGCCAGTACTCCTTCATGAAGGACGTGTCCCTAAACTCTAAAAAAGTCTGGTCCCCATTCAATGTTGCCATGATGTAACGGTGGGTAAGGATGTCGCTAGGCGCCACTAGGAAACGATTGCCTGCGGTCATGTTGGCAGTGGCTTCTAGCTTAAACACATCCAAGTCAATATCACGGAGGATTCTGTTTTCGGCCATCGTAATAAACGTGTCTATCACCGAATTAGGAAAGACGTTTGAGTCAACCTCGGTGTAATTACGAATGTTTGTTACTAACTCATCATAGGTCATGTAATTACCACCGTAACTGTTCCAAGTGTACCTACGCCTTCAACTGCAATCGCAGCGGGGGCAGGCTGCATAGAACTCGGCACTGTCTCAAAAGGCGTATCGCCACCCGCGTTATTTACAAACACGCTCAGCGGCTCTGTTCTGTCTGGACGAGGATTCTCAAGAGCAATCGCATCGCCTCTATGGTTTAACGGGGTCAACTGAGGCTCTTTTGGCTCATAGTCCTCAGGGCACACCATAAACCCCTTCCAATTTTTCCTCAGGGTCTGATAAGGATAACGCTGCCCGCAGTAATCGCAGAGGCCATAAGAAAATTTCCCTGAAGCCTGAGACATCTCTAGGACCCTACGTCAGGCAATATACGAGTACTGGCCGTATCTCTATCTTCCTGTGCCGCTCGAGTAAAATCTTGCTCGTACATTTGCTGCAAGGCGGCGGTCCTATCTGGGGAGTATTTTAAAGACAGCATATAGGCGAGGCCTGAAGCTAAACAAGGGAGAAACCTGAAATTTACATCCGATGTATTGGTGTAAGTTCCGGCATCGTCCATGCGGCGTATGCGGTAATAAACCAACGTATACGCCTTGTCTGCAGCAGGATACAGGTACGCCTTGGGAGCACTTGTGCGCTCGATGTATATCTGAGACGGCCTTGCCTGCGTAAGCTTATTTGGCACGTTAAGGTATTCCTCTCGGCCAATACGCTCTATGCTTATGTCTTGCTGCTGACCATTAGTGGTTTGACGAATAACCGCAGTCAACACGTTTACCGTGTCCGTGGGCAGGTCAACCACAGAGTCCCCTTGAACCAGTGCTTTAGTAGCTTGCTCAATGGTCCAAAGGTTTAAGCCTCTGTTTGCCCAGTCCAAAAACAACAAATTTAAGGACCGACGAGCCGAGTTTAGCTGATAGCCTGCAGTCATCTGCATGCCACAACGCTCGAACGCCTCTTCTACGAGGTCGTCAATCGATAAATTAAAGTCTGTTGTTCCTGAAGTAGCCATTACTTATACATCACCCCGCCGCGCATTTTCTTTTTGACACCACGGCCCATAAGAACGTCAGCTTGAGTCACTTTGCCGTCTTTGTTCATGTCAGGGAAGCCTTTCTTACTGTTTGCCATGCCCCCTTTGTTCATCATGACGGGGTCGCCCACCTTACGGCTAGGCTTAGATTCCACTTTATTTCTAGGACCTGTTCCTACGCATCCTCCGCCTCTGGTAGCGGCACCCATTCCACGTCCGGCCATGTTACTTACCTCGTTTGGTTGTACGGCCCTTATGAGCCGAATTTTTCATGATCGTGCCATCAGGCATGCGGTGTAAGCCCTTCTTGACTATTCCCCCATCCTTCTTGGCTACGGGCTTGGCAGTTTTAGCGGCTTGCTTAAAAGCGCCTGCAGTAGGTGCCCCTTTACTGCCGACCTTCCGCATTTTCTCGCCTGAACCCGCTGCAATACGCGCTTTTTTGGCCGCGATATTCGCATATAAACCTTTTTTAGCTACCATTTTTTACAGCTCCAGTATCGTGCCGAAAATTTATCTTTTGCAGTGTCGCAGTTGTGGCGCGCTCTAAAACTAGCTCGCCGCTCTGGTATAGATTTTTTGATCGTCATATTCGGATCGCCAAACCTAACCAGTTTTACGTCGTCGCCTTTCTTGGCTAAGACAGCGAACTTCTTGCTGCCTCCTGAGGTTCTTTTAGGCTTGTTGTAACCTGAAAAAGTCTCGCCTCGATAAGCTACACGCCCAGAGGGCGTGCGTTTAACTGACTTCGTGGAGGCCATTAGGCCGCCACTCCGCCCGCGTATACCAAGGTCACACTGGTTATCTGGATATCGGTTGCGTCAATAAAAGCACCTGAATCAAACAAGGCTCCGCCGTCTGGGATATCTATCTCATACTGTCCGGCCGCTGCAGGGGTATGAATAGTGATCAAAGAGGTTGCCGTGTCCGCAGCACCGTTTCTAATTTCAAAAGAAGAAGCGGTAGCAGTACAGGTGTAGTAAATGCCGTATAGACGAGTTCGACCAGATATACCTGCCACACTGATAGCGTTTCCGCCCACAGGTATTTTGGTTACTAGCTCAATATTGCTTGCGCTCATAAGTTACTCCTATTAAATGAGAAACTTAGGATAGGTTGTTGTTTTGGAGATACATAACAGTAACCGTTCCGGCGCCCGTGCCATCACCATTAGCCCCGGTGAAATCCGCAAGAACCTCTAGGTCAGTAGTGCCAACATTAGTGGCTTCGGTGTCCAAGGTGCCGTGGGTCGTAGCTAAAGCTTTGACATCTATCGTGGCTAGGAAAGCATCGGCATCTGCGGCGGTGCCTACCGATACGGTAGCCGCACCCGTGTCAGTATTAGCAGTGGTGACGTTTAAGATAACGTCAATTATTTGAGAGTTTGCAGGGACTATGGCAACTCTTTGGTTTAAAGCACTGGCGCCTGTAATATCTACGATAATAGACTGAGCCATTGTTACAAAACCAGTATTGGCGACGTTTGTGCCAACTGTAGTGCCTATAGTGTCTTTGATAGTTCCGGCTTTAATAGGGCCTGAAAAAGTAGTTGTAGCCATTAGGAGAACCTCACATGCGAGTTAATTTGGGGTGCATCTGTCTGCATGTCGTCAGCCGGAACTGTCAGATACACCGAATGAGTCCGGTATATTGGATTATATAACACTTATTTGCGTAACGCACAAATAAAAAAGGCCCGTCTGTGGGGACGGGCCAACTTCTCAAGGGATACTGCAATTTAAATCTAACACTAAATCCGAAACAAAAGAAAGGGGGCCGAAGCCCCCTTTCTAGTTCCTACCACTCCGTTATGGAGTGCCCGGCGATCCGAAGATGCCACGTGGGTCGCTGAAGCCAAAGCTGTAGCGCTCACGAGCCTTGTAACGAACATTGCCAGTGTCGAAGTCGCCTTCAAAACCAGTTTTGATCCCTACACGGTTAAACATCTTCATGCCGTTAGGCGCGTCAGTCATGATAAAGAACGCATCAGGGTCTGTGAGGTAATGGTTTACCTTGTAGCCCTGTGGAACCATACCCATGTTACGCACGGCGTTGATGTCGTTATCAGCAGTGCCGACACGAAGAGTAGACTTCATGATGCGGTCTGCTGTGAACTGAAGCTCCTTAGGAATAATCAGCTTAGTACCTTGAACAGCAATCTTCAGGCCGCGCTCGTCAGTGAACGCTGCGATGTCGATAAGAGCCTGCTCAAGAGAAGCCTCGCTAAGGTCTGCCGCAACAGCCAACTCGTTTGCAAGATCAGGTCCACCTAAAGTGGGGTGATCTGTCGCACAGAGAGGCTTGCCGTCACCGCCAATAGAGGTAGTGAAAGCGTTGTTGAGGATAGAAGCAGCTTTAATCTGCTTTGTTGTCGCCATTGAACGAGCGAGCGCCTTTGTGTAACGAGCCGATAGTCGGTCGTACAGGTTGTCTTCCACTGCCTCTTCAGTCAGTGAGAAGGCCAAAGCCACTGTTTCGTGAGTGTAGCGAGCAGTGTAAACCTCTTGGGCTTGATCGAATGCAACACCCGAACCCTCTGATTTAACTGGCGCTTCGCCAAACCCGGATAACATGACCTCCTCTTCAAAGGCTCGGTCCGAAGACTCTGTCTCATAGATTTCAGTATGCTCGTTGTCGTAAGAACTATATTCGAGGCCAAACAAAGCGTTTAGACCCGGCTCTAGCTCTTTTACTAGTTGTGAACGTGATATAGCCATGACCTAAGTCTCCTATTGACCTGCAACACCGGCAGAACCGTAAAGGTGCTCGTTAATTTTAACTACAACCACCGCGTTTGCGCCGACTGCGTTGTTAGGCACGTCCCAAAGACCAATAATCTTAAGGTTAAGTGCTGCAGTAGTAGCAATGCTTGATGTATCCAACTCGTTCGCTGAAACACCTGTTGTAGTGCTGCCCGTTCCAATAACGATGTCTGCATTTTTACCGTAATCGGTTACAGCAGAAGTGCCATCGTTTTGGATAAGGAACATCTGGCTAGGATCATCAAGTACGTCTGCGGTGATCTTACCCTGAGTGATGTTCACTGAACCGGGATAGTAGTTTGAGAACGTGGGTTTGCCAGTGGTTGGGTCTGTGTAGAAACAACCATTGAACACGCCGACCGCCGCTGTGTGAGCCGAAGGGTCGAATTGGAGAATGTAACCATCTTTCAATGTGACTAGGTCACCTTGGAAAATAGCTCCTGCTTGGTTGTCCGCAATTTCGTAACCGTACTGCTTCTGGCTACCAGTGCCAGAAAGGTTACCAAGCGGACGTAAGCCAAAGGCTTTGTCTGCATTTGCCATGATAAATGTCCTCTAGAATTAAGATTACTCGGAACCCGATCTTGGGCCACCGAGGCTTACTTTGGACTGTCTTTCCGGCGAGTTGATCTTCATTGACGAGTGTGCATTCGTCTTCAACATGTCGTTATCGACTGCCCTTATCTGATCATGGGTCCGTGAAGAATAAAATTGTCGACGCTCTTCTGCTGTTTCATCGGGTATTCTAGCTAACAACAATCCGCCCACAGAGATTACCCCTGCATGCTTGCCGTCATCTTGAACACCTGAGTCAAAGTCAGGGTGCTCGTCCGCTCTAACAAGTTCATACCCCTCTCGGAGCTTTCCTGCGATGTTAGTACGGTCGTCTACCCCGCCTGATTCAGCCCTGATCCAACGGTGCTTGTAGCCCGCAGGCGCAGGAGGCGCGTCTAATCGTGAAGGAGGTGCCCAAGGTTTACGGCGCGTAGTGGTCTCACGGGTATCCGTATCACGAACACTACGATTAAGTTTTGGCACGTTTTTCTCAGTCATTTAAATTACTCCTTAACGTATTTGGCATATTCTTCAAGTGGGACCCCAAGTTTTTTTGCTATCGCAACCTGACTGGGACTCAACCTTACAGAGCGGCGTGCTGAGTTGTTTACTCCCGAAGATCGGGTTGCAGGGGCTACCGTTTGCACGGGTCGGTTAGTCCTGTTGTTTTGTTGCGTAGGCTCAATGCCATATTCACTAGGAAATATTTGGCTCATCCTACGGTCGATCTCACTATAATACTCGTCGGTGCTTGGGTCAAACCCTTCTTTTTGGATTAAATCCATGTGAATGCCCCTAACTGTGTGGGTCATTACCGTATTTTGACCAAACCAAGTATTTTTTTCTGCCCAGTCCTCAGCCTTCATATCTGGCTCAGGCATTCTTGGGCGTAGTATTTCGGGTTCTTCCTTTGGCTGTCTAGGGGCTTGAGCTTCTTGCTGACGCCGATTTGTCGTCTCATTAAGCTTGTTTTGTTCCCAGACCATAGACGTAAGACGCTGTTGAGCCTCTGTTTCAGTGTCTATGTCGCCCTCTTCACGAGCTTTTTTGATTACCTGTTTAAGGGCTATAAGATGGCTGTCAACACGGCCTTGGGCTTCTTGCAGCCTTTCCGTGTCCGTCTTCCTATACTGCTCTTCGAGAGTTTCGTTTTGCTGTTTTACGTTGCGCGCATAATCAAGAGCAGCTTCTTCTCGGCGCTGTGTTTCTCTCAAACGAGCAGTAAGCTTGTCTATTCGCTTCTTAACTTTATCCGAATAGGTATCTAGTTCTTCTTCGGCAGGAGCCGTTTTTTCAGCTTGCTCCTGTACTACTTCCGCCTCTTCTTCCACCGCTAATTTAGCGTCAGAGCCGTCCTCGTTCATTTCAACGGTGGCTTCCTGCTCATCTTCGCCAACATTAAAGTCTAACTCTTCTGTCATTGATTCACTCATAAAAAGCCTCCTTACATATGTAGAATGTCTTCAGGGTCGTTTACTAACCCTAAGATTTCATCGTCGTTTAACAAACGAATCTCGCCACCATCTATCTGAATCCGAGACCCTGCGTATCGACCAAAGATTACCCAGTCCCCTGCTTTACACCACGGGCCATAGGGGAATTTAGACTCGTCAGCATAAGATAGGTCCCCTACCTTCAACACGTACCCGACATTAGTTGCCAGTTGTGTTCGTTGACGGGTCTCATCCGCAAGCACAATTCCACCTTTAGTGGTTTTAGCGCCACGATAAGGCAGGATAGCTAGTCGCCATCCAGTAGGTTGCGGAATAAGGTCTAAAACAGAGTCGGAAAGGCCATGTTCAGCGACTTTTCCTTCTTCGGTGTACGCATCGTCAAGAGTCAGCTTAGTGCTTTCGGCTTCTTTGTCTTTAGCCTCAGCTTTCCACTTTTCCTCTAAGGGCGTAAGTTTCATTTCAGGTTCCATATAGGTCTCTCTGGTGGGTTAAAATTCTTCTGAATGTTTATCCAATTTGTCTCGGATAATCTGATCCACAAGCTTTATGCCTTCCAGACGGCCCATAAGGAAACGGTAGCGTTCCATGTCGGTAATAGTGCCATTGAGCACTAGTGCCTCGGAGTCTTCCTGTAACTTCCTAACTTCTTTCAATACGCTTTCAGCGAATTCAAGCATGGTCGTTTTTCCATGAGAGCAGACAGTTTAAAGCCACCGTCTGGGGGCATACTTAGTAAATCTTTACTGGGCGGTTCCCGTCACGTTTTTTAACGGTCCTAACTGCCCCACCAGACTTCATCTTGTTAGATTTGCCTGCTGTATTCAGAGCAATGGCTACAGCTTGTTTTTGAGCTGCAGCTTTGTTCTTAGGTTTACTGGCGCCTATTTTACCCTTTTTTGCGTAAGTTCCAACCAGTTCACCTACATTTTTACTGATTGTTTTACTACTAGAGCCTTTTTTAAGCGGCATTATCTTTTTCCTTGGTTAGAAGCGTCAATTCTTTCTCTGGCAACATTCGCTCTTTCCTGCGCTATTTTCTGCTGAGACTCTATTCGGGCTTGGTTGGCTTCCGCATTTTGAACAATTCTAGCCTCATCAAGCTTAACACCTTCTTGTTTGAGTGCTATGTCCGCTTGGTCTTTAGCCGCACGCTGCTCTAGCTCCTTGGCCTTCAATGCTACTACTGGGTCTTCGCCTGTTCCCTCGCCAGAAAGTTGGCCTTGGACGTTTTTCATTTCCATCATGCCCTCGGCAACCTTGATCGAGACCATTGCCTCACGTTGAAGGTCAGAAACCATGTTGTCAGGGTCTGCACCGTACTCTGCGAACAACTCTGCCTCCATGCCCTCTTCCGCTTTTAACCTGATGTGGTCAAGAATATGTTTTTGCAATTCCGCCGAACCGAGGGGATTAGCCTGCATAAGAGGTGACATGCCCATCATCAGGTGAGCCGCAATATGTGCGTCGTGTTGTTGACCGGCAAAAGCTTTTAACGACTTGTTGTCCGCCACGTCAGCGTTCTCACTTGCAGGGTCCTTAGGTAACTGGTTACCTTCCATCTTCAGGATGCCATCAATGTCTCGGACGTTCATGGCTTGATAGACGCGATGGTAAGCCTCGTACATGTTGTGCATTTGAGGCGCACTTTGGGCTAATTGCAACTGAGCCTGCGCTAGCGTAATGCGTTGGGCCGCAGAGAATACATTTGGGTCTGCTATGGGCAATATAGCAACCATATGGGTAAAATCTTCTCTTTTTACACATCTAGACGCTCCGGGGACGTCATATGGGTATTCATCGGGTAGAAATTGCCCAAATCCTTCCGCTAACATCTCGAATTCTTGCGTCTGAGCGTAGTAAAGGCGTTTGTGTATGGCAGAGGTCACTATCGAACCGCGTTCCAACAGCGCAAGCGTAGTGCCTACAGCAGCTTGTTGGTTAGAATCGCCAACTTGCATGTCTGCAGTGCTCGCAAGGCGCTTTCCGGCGTCCACTGTAAAGCCTAGAAGCGTAAATAGCGTCTGGCTTGGCTCTTTGTAGGGTAGAGGCAGCAGTGAACCACTTAACTCGGCGCCACCGGCGTCAATATCCCGCCATTCGCCCGGCTGAATAGGGTTGTCATCGTCAGCAATCCGCGCACCCTTCGCTTTAAAGCCTGCAGGGAGGTTGGATAGCGTGCCTGCGTCAAGAAGTTGACGCAAAGCGGCTGTTGCAGTCTTACTTAGGCCGCCAATCAGGTGAACAAAGCCCAAACCGTAAGCGCCGGGGCCTTCAATCAGCACATAATGCACAAAATACTCACGACGACGCTTTAATTCGTCATCTTCTAACCAGTTTCTGCGTACTCCGACCACTTGTCCGCTGTTCTCGTCAATCGTAACAACGTAAGGCAGCTTAATTCCTGTCTCGTTGTTCTTGTCGTCAAGGTCTTCAAAGCCGAAAAGGTCCAAATCAACTTGGAACTCGAGCAAAAAGACTTCTTCAGGCTCGCCGCTTGAGCTTAAACCCGTAACTCGGTCTATTGCGTACCTAATCTGATCTCCGCCAACAGGGTCATTCTCTGGATCGACTACTGAGTCTAGGTATTCACCTGCAACAACGCGCTTTCTGAACTCATTTGAGTCCATAGATATACGGTGGGTAATTCTTGGGCACTGAGAGATGACACTCGACCCGTTGTAAGGAATATAGAGGTCGTCAGGAAGAACCAGACGACTAACCATACGACCCAATTGTTCATCATAATAGACCTTCTTGAATGCGGAGCCGCCGTATCCAACGTAAAATAGTAATTGATCGAACTCCGGCGTGTATTCTTTCATCACCGACGTGATTTGGTAGTTCATAAAGTCCTGCACGCGCGAAGCCTGTTGGACCTTGTCGATAGTTTCTTTGCCTAGAGTCTCAGTGCGGACAGGGCCGCCTGCGGGCATAAGCTCTTTAAACGCCTGCGACTGGAACTGGATTACCGCTTCAGTCAGCATTGGGTGTACTGCGCCTGCAGCACCACGGAACGGTCGCGTGCGGTCCTCAATTTTAAGACCTAGCAAGTCCATTCCCTTGGCGTACATCTGCTCCCAGTCCTGCCTAGAGGCCTTGTCTGCTTCAAACAAAGCAAGTAGGTCCGAGGAAATATCATTCAGCTCGGTTTCGTCAATGACCTCGGCAAGGTTACTGTAGAACTCAACGTCGTCTTCTTCGTTAACTTCAATAACGGCGCTGCCATCATCCTCTAAGATGATCTCAATATCAGGCTCTTGTTCACCCATCATTTCCATGATGTCAGTTACTGGGGCCAGATTTACGACTTTATCTACAGGCATGACTTTGTCCTATTTGTATGTTCGGTTGTCATTGTACACGCGCTCTACTGATCCGCCACTTTTGAAATAGCGCTCGCCCTTTGGGCTTTTAACCAAGTGTTCAGGACTTTCTACGGGTCTGGTTTTAACTTTTTTAGCTAAAACCAAAGGTCCTACTTGGATGACCTGCTCCGCGTTGGCTACAGGCATTCCATCTGACTTTCTATAAAAATAACTATGGCGGAACGGGTTCATTCCAACTTCTACCCACTGCTTTGCATCAGGCGCAGTCCCATCCAAAATATCTCGGGCTAGTTGTTCTACGGCTGCCGGATCACGGTTTTCAAAACTTCCGTTTATTCTAGCAATTGTTCCCTTACTGGTATCTTTAGTGGCCATCTTTAAGGCCGCTGCAGCGTTACTGTAGAACTCAACGTCGTTCAGGACTGCCGTTGGGGCATATCCTACAGCAAGTCCACTTTTAATTGTTCCGTCGTGTAATGTTACAACCCACGTATCCATATTTTCGTAAGCAGGGATATCTAGTCGAGAAGAGATCATAGTACCATCGGGAACATTTAAATTGACACCTACAATACCCGCAGAGTCAGCTTCTCTCTTAGCCAAAGCCATAGCTATTTGTTCATTAGTAGGTCTTTTTTGAACTGAGCCTAAAGGCTTAATTGGTTGGAACTCTTCAACGACTCGGTTGTACTCTTCGGTAGATATCTCACCGGCTTTAAGTTTTTTAGCCGCCGCCATAACTTTAGGAACAGGCTCTTGTTTTGTGCCTTTGTTAGCGGCTTTGAATTGTTCTATCTTTTCTGGGGTAATGCCTAATTTTTGTCGGGCATCACCTAAAGAGCCACCGAAAGCCTCAAAGGTTACCTTGTTTTTTCTAGTAGGGGCTTTTTGGGCAGGTAACGCCCTAGCCACAATCCCTTTAGACGTGACTTTTTGAGTAGGAGTAGATATGGGGTTCATCATAGGATAAAGGAATTTAGTTTGTCCTTTCTTAATGTTAAACGAAGAGTCCTCAGCAACTAGGTGTTGGTCCCTAAGCTGATTAAACTGTTTTTCATTAACTTCAATAGGTTGGCCTATTTCAACAGAACCTATAACTTCTGCCGGACCTGCACCAGTGCGTACAATACCTACTCTTTTACCCACGTAAGGCTTTAGGGATGCTGTCTCTCGGCTTTCAAACTTTTTAGTGCCGCTGACAATAAGGTCCGCGTAGTCCGTTCCGTTCTTATCTACGGCTATGTTTATGCCTAGAGGCTCTCCACTTTTATTTAAAGCGGTTACTTGATTCCCTTGCTTGGCCTGCTGCCCATCGACAGAAATGACTTCCGTGTTAGCTCCAGAAGCTTGTCTCTGCGTGCTTTCTGGGCGGGGCTGAGAGTTGCCTTTGGTGGCGAGGTAGATGGATTCGCTGATTTTTCCTTGTTCATATGCGTCCTCTAATGCTTGGGTTACCTTGGGTAAAGACGTATTGTAATCCATTTCGCTAATATTATCCACAGTGGTAAGGAATTCTTCTCCTTGCGCGCCGTGGTTATTTACAATTTCAATGGCTACTCTGTTGTCGTTTTTGTACTTATTGTCAATTTTCTTAATGCTTTCGCGGGCGTCTCTGTGTGCCCCCAAGAAAATATCAAGCGGAACTGTTCGTCCTGAGCCTAACTCATTTTCCATGTCGCCTGCTCGTTTTAGCAGCAGGGGAAGGGCTTTTTCTGGTGGTCGGTCCACATAGACAATAGTGACCGCCTTACCTGAATCCAAAGCTTGGTCTATCTGAGTCGACGCTTTTTCAAAGTTAGCTAGGGTTCCGTCTACAACTAAATCAAAAGAATTTTCCATCTCGTCTGAAAGGCCTGCTGATTTACCTGACGCCGCTCCACCGCCCGTGAACACCCATTGGCCATCTTGGCCCATAGTGTCACGAAGTGCTCTTTGGTACATAAGCTCGTTTAAAGCGTTAGAGGTTTCTTGGACGCTGCTTGAAAGGGTACGATTGTCACGGTATTCAGGGTTTAGCTCCCTAAAGATATCCGTGTTAAGGACCTTTCCACCCTTGGAATCAGGGAGTTGCCGGTATTGGGCTATGGCAGCCTCGGGGTCGGCGCCCACCTGCTCATTAAAGCGCTGAGCCACAGGATCATTAACGACCCGTGGCAGCTTGGCTATCTTTTCTGCGTCGTAGCCAAGAGCTTGGGCCGCGTTCGTAGGTAAAGATCCTATGCCTTGGGCCTCTGGGCCATCAGGCGTTAAAGACTGGGGGGCTAAGGCTTCGGCGTTTTCATAGGTGGAATTAAGGTTTCTATTCCTTGTCCAGTTGTAACGGTTGGAGAATTCGTCTTCAACCGCCGATACCCTTGGGGCGAGCTGTGCGACGATATCACGTATTTTCCGCTGTAGATCGGGTCGTCCGGCGAGTTCGCCAGTCTCCAAGTAACCTTCGCCATTTAAATTCTCCGTCCAGTCATTGCCTAAGTATCCTGTATCTGCTCCAAACATTGCAGCATCAACGGTTTCGTTGTTGTCGAATGTAACCTTTTCTAATGCTTTGTTCACTAATTTTTGGAATTGTACATTGGGTAGTCCCATGTAGTCAAAATTAATAAATCTAGCCCCATTAGGTGACCCTATTGGATTAAACTCCGTGTGGCCTGCTTCTTCTGCAACAGCTTTTGCTATGGCAGAAGTTTCTCTGGCTGTTAAAGGCCTACCTATGTTGATCTCAATGCCATTTGATTTTGGCCTGCTTAAACCATTGATAAAGGCCGGTCGATGTAAACCTACTCCGTCTTGCTTAAGGAGAATTCCACGAGCGGCGGCATAAGCAAACATAGATTCTCGTGCCGCAGGTTCAGTGGCGTAGGTCGCTTTTCTAAGGTCAGCCGCTAGTGTCTCTTTTTCAAAAACAGCGGCTCTTGGGCCAACAAGATCCGCTGCCTCTTCTGGTCTAGCATTAGCTTTAGCCTGCTTTTTAATTTCATCCGTTCTTCGTGTTAATCCGTATTGTCTGGGGACAGTTATTTCTGTTTGCGTGCCGGGACTTACAAGCCCTTCAAAGTAACCGGGCGCCTCAAAGTCTCCGGGCGACAATATTTCAAATTGTTGGGCAATTAAATCATTACCATTATCGTCCAAAAACGCTTTCGACATTTGGACGTGGTAGTCCTGCTTAATTTCTGGAGTGGTTTCAAATATCTCAGGCATATGCCCGCTCGTTCGGCTAGGGATAGTCTCCCAACTGATCTGGGCCAAGTTGTTATTAGCCGCATCAGCGTAATCAAATCCTGCAGCCGCCCTATCCGCATCAGTAGGCGAATACTTTAAAGCTTGATCTAGCCAGTTAGCCGCATGCTTATTTTTGTCATCAATAACCCTTACTTTTTTGCCTTTTATAGTTTCGTAATGCATCCAACCGTTTTTAATCGACTTTGCTTCTACGGCATCCTTAACTCCTTGATTTTCCATTCGGGATTTAAGGGCTACCCAAATGGATGCTTGGACTTGTTGCGGCTCCCAACCAAGGTTTTCTGCTATTCGTTTCGTCTCGTTTTCTACAAAGCTGTATTGCGCGCTCGTAGGCGCGTCCTTATCAAAACCAAATGCTCGCATCATCCAAAGGTCGGTAGTGACTCCCTGTACTTTAGATGGGTCTACTTCTCTCATTAGGTTGTTGTAGAAATTATTTGTTTTTCTGCCTGCCCAATCTTCGCCCTCAAACATTTTTTGCAGTTTTTTGCTCATAGCGGTCGTATACATGCCTGTTTTAATTGGCTGACCGTTTTTCCACTGGTAGTAGGCTTGGACCGCAAAATCAAAATTAGAAGCTACAGGGGTGTTAGCTGATGTGATTGCAACGGCTTGGATTATTTTTTCAGCATCTGCTTTATTCCCACCTGTTATATCCAATATCTGGCGACCACTGCGCTCGTACCAGAAACGGCCAAACTCGCCTTCCTTGGTTAAATTGGTCATTGATTTTGTAAGTGCTGCCAATTTTTGGGGATTATTAACCCCCTCTGGTGCTCCTACATATTGGCCTGTAGTTCCTACCCTTTTTCTATCCCCTATTTCAGTGGTTATCTCAGGCCTAAGCGTTTCCAACATCTTACCTGATTCGCTTTGATCCGAGATTCCTAAAACCGTGCCCTCCGGCTCGCCCTCTGGGAGAGGTCCGTCGTCAATAGGAGGCTCGTCGCCCGTTATTCGGCGCACGTTACGGCCGTCTAGCGTATCTAAAATACCCCTAGCCGACATGTCGCCAGTTACCGCCCCCGCAAGCTGCGCGGCCATAGAATCAGGGAACTGGGTGGCAGCTACCTGCGCGCCGCCTTCTCCGGCAAGGTACGCCATTGCCTCTCTGTATGCTGCGGGACCCGCCGCAAGAGCTTTCTGTAGTTTTGCAAAAGGCAGTATTTGAGTAGCCATGTAGATAGGGTTTAACGGGCTTACGTTATCCGCCCCTAAGCTTGCCTTTATGTTTTCACCGACAGGGATAAACGGCTTAGTCTCTATGCCCATTTTATTCGCGGCGGCCTTGACTCCCATCTGGGCTAAGTCACCAAGGCCAACAGTCATGTCCGTAGCGGCTGCAACAACGGGCTGCGTAACCTGAGACATTGCACGATTAAGATTGTCGAGCATGCTTTGGCTTTCGGTCTGCACTTGGTCCGTGGGCCGTGGTTCTTCGACAGGGGCCGGAGCCTCTTCAGTATCCATCGCCATCAACTGAGCAGTAAGCTCGTCAGCCGTCATCGAGTCCGCAGGACCACCGTCCGCGAACCCTTCAGGCTTTTTTACAAGGCCACCTTCTGCGAATACTGGTCGTATGATTGCGCCCCCTGCCGGTCCGAGGTCCCTAGCGAGTAGCTCATTGTCGTAGCCTCGAGTAGTGAAGTTAGACTGGCGGCTCTCTTCGTCGCCCTCGCCAAACTGGCCTGTGGCGGATTGGGTATTGAAGTAGTACTTTTTCTCTGGACCCAAGGTAAACGGTGCCCGCTTGCCTGCCGCTATTTCTGCACGGCCGTAGGTGTTGTAGTGATTAAAGCCAAAATCCTCTAGCGTGGTTCCCGCAGGAATAGTGCCCGCCGCTTTAGCTGCAGCGTAGTCTATTCCGATATCCCCGTTTAACCGGAGGTAGTCGCTAATAGTGCCTGTGGTGCTTCCTGCTTCTGGCGCTGCTTTTTGCTGTGAGTCCTGCTGACGGGTCAACGCATAGAGCTGCGAGCGAGACAGTCCGCCGCCGTAGCTTCCAGTGTTATTCAGAAGGCCGCTGTATCGGTCGTATCTTTCTTGGTCGCCGCCGGTTAATTGACGAAGGTCCTGTGCCGAGCGGCCTTGGGTATAACGATTAAGCGTATTGGTATCCATCAGCGAACGAGGTCGGCTCGTAACAGAAGGGGGAGTAAAGCTGAACCCTGATCCGGTGGCCGAGAGCAACTTAGCAGCAGGCGTGTAGTCAAAACCTGTTAACTGCTGTGTGCCCATCACATCTTCGGTGACCTCGGTCCGTGGAGGGCTGTCCCTGAACTCACGGTCCAACGCTTCCTCGCCCGGCGCATAAATATCTGGCTGAGGTGCAATCGGCTGATAGACTGTAGGGGGCACGTACTCGGTTTGCGTTTGCGGGAATCTGTCAATTACAACAGGCGCCTGCGGATCAACATTAATTGGTGCGTCCGGCTCTTTCGCAGCAGGCACGTTGAACAGGATGCTAGGGTCCACGCCCGCCGCTAACATGTCTTGGAAGGTTGCACCCTGCTGTGTCGCAACGGCCTGCGCTTCACGGCGCTCTGCATCCGTTAGGCCGTCGGCCATGAGTCCAGAAACGTAGTTCTGCGCGCCGGTTCTAATCTGCTCCATGCTCTGGCCTGCATACGGGGCAGATTCAAATGCAGAGGTTACCGTGGACGGAGTAGAGAATGCCGTGACAGGAAGTGGTGCGCCAGAGGTAAAGATCGCGTCGATAGTGCTCTGCTGCACGCCTGCGGCTAGTGCGTCCTCTACAGTAACGCCGCTTTCAAGAATTGCATTGTAAGCAGTGGCCACGTCCCATGTGTCAGGACTCGCGGCTATCTCACCAAGGATACGTTGTTCCGCTGCCAAAAGATCGGCTGCCGTAGCACCCTTGCCATAAACAGGCTCACCTGACGGGGTGTGTACTGGGCCTCCGTGGGCCATTCTAAGAAGCATTTCTTTAGCGGAATAATTAGGCATAGGTAAAGCCCTACAGATAAGGTTAGTTATTCAGCATTCTAGGCCTAATAATACTCAGGGACAAGCCCTTCATTTTCCAAGGGATCGTCATCCTCATCACTGTGCAGAGAGATAAAATTACCGGCACGAAAACGCATCAGCGCCTGCGTCGTACTATCCACCATGTCGTCGTTGTCACCGTTAGGGAACGCCGCACACTGCTCGATGACTTCATCCGCCCAATCCGTCTCAGGTGCCCAGACCATGCCGGACTCAAAAATCGGTGCGACAGAGTTTGCTCGTGACACCTTGTCTTGGCCTGCACGGCGCCCGCCCGGGCTATACATAGTAACCGGAATGCCCATCCTACGCAGTTCTTGTTGGAGCGTGATTCCCGTCGCCTTGGCCTCGATTAAGACATTATCCGGCTGCCAGTAGTCATACTGCTCCTTCGCCTTACGTTTTAAATCAGGAAAGTCCCACCGGCCTTTACGCATGTCAACAAGCAAAAGATTAGGCCCCGAGTCCTCCGTGGGGAAAAACACCGCCCACGTCGTGATGACAGAGAAATCCGCCGTTTCCTTCTTTGAGTACGCCGTATCATACGACTGAATAAGATATTCCATGTGCGGCATGTAGTCCTTATCCCACACGCGCCACCACTCACGCTTCAGGATTGCACCTTCATCAGCCGTGGGCCGTTGTTGGTACATCGCGTTCCATTTCTGAATGGACATAGAAGCGCGGACCGCCCTGAGTTCGTCAAGCTCCCAGAAGCTAGGCCAAAGGGCGCGCTCGGTCTCTTCGCCTTCATCAAAAACGGCGGGGAACTCAATAACCTCCCATTGGTCCGCATTCATATTGGACTGAGATTTGAGTAATCGGGCCGTTAGGTCCTTGGTTCCCCACCGAGTCATGACGATAACAATTGCCCCACCCGGCTGCAATCTCGTTCTAGGCCCAGAGGTGTACCAGTCCCAAGCGTTGTCCAGAGCTAACACCGACGCCGCGTCCTGCTCCGAGTGCGGGTCATCGATAATCAACATATCCGCACCACGGCCCGTCATTGCGCCGCCTACACCTACAGCAAAGTACTCCCCTCCTTTGTCCGTGTCCCACCTTCCGGCGGCTTTACTATCAGCCTTCAAGGCAACGTCAGGGAATACTTCCTTGTATTTATCAAGGTCCATGAGGTTACGCACTTTACGGCCGAATCTGACAGCAAGCTCGCCGGTGTGTGTCGCCTGAATGATCTTGGTGCTTGGACGACGGCCCATGATGTAGGCAGGGAGCAGATACGACGCAAATTCTGATTTGGTGTGTCGAGGAGGCATGTTCACGATTAAGCGCTTCAAGGTCCCCTTGGCTATTCGGTCAAAGGCGTCAGCCATAATCTTATGGTGGCTGCTGAGTATCGCTTCAGGCCAGACGTATTGAGAGAAACCGATAAAGGTCTCCTGTGCTCGTTCTTGGCCATCTAACAAGGCTAGGCGGAGTTCTAATTTTAAGCGTTCGGCTTCGACATCTTGTTGCATAAAAATTCCCATTTAGTAGAAATTTGCTAAAAATTTATAGCCCTTTTGATTGTCAGAAACAAGGGGGTGGGTTAGCTAGGATGTTCCACGTGGAACATAGTCCATTTTTGTTTTGGGCCAAATTATTTGTGTGAAATCTGGCTTAAACCCCCTTGCTCGGCGGGGGGCCGGGCCTGCGCCGCCTCAAATGAGAATCATTCTCATCTACCCCCAAAAACGGCCAAAAGGGACCCGCTATTTCCGGTAATACCTATTACCGGAAATAGTGAATCGTTTAAAATCAAGCACTTAGCTATTTCCATGCACCTCGAACCCGGCAAAACACTACATCTTGTGGTTGCCCCGATTCGGGCACCTCGGGCCTTGGTCCACGCATCTGGGCGCCCAGAGCCAAAAACGCGCCGCTCGCACCCCGCGCGGGGGCGGCCGAGGCCCCCTTCCCAGTTTCCACTGGGCCACGTTCTCTTGTAAGTGGTAGGTAGGCAAGGGGTCAGGCTAGGCGCGCTCACAGGGCTTGGTTGGCTCATATACGGCGTCCTTTTACTATTTCAGCGCGCATTTCACTCCAGTTGACTGCATTCAAGGCCCACTGGGCTACTGGAGGCGTCTCTACGCCCTTTTCGTGCAGCTCTTGAGCCTGCGTGCCGTGGTACAGCAGCAGGCGCGTCTCAGCGGCCTTAGTCGTCCCCTTCGGGTGCCATTGGACTAGAATGTACGTCGGCATCCCCATCGTCCCGTGTTTCAGGGCGAAGGCTATCTGGTGCGGACTCAAGCGCACTTTCTTGCCGGTCTTCACCACCTTCAGCTCCACCATCGAGTAGGTCGGCGGCAGGGCTATCAGGCAGTCCGGTATCCCGAGGTTCACCCGGTTCTCCAGTCGCACTATCGTCGCGTCCGGCAGGTTTGTCTTCACTCGTTTGTGCAGTGCTGCCTCTGGACCGCTCGGCATCGCGCATCTCCTCGATCATTGTCTTGGCGGGGGAAATCTCTTCGATCTCTTCGATCTCTTCGATCTGCTCAGGCTCGATGTCTATCAGGGTCTGCGGTGGTGAGCCGTACAGCGCCTTGATCTCTTCGAGCTTTCGAGTGACCTCCTCTTTCGACATGCTGTCGATGGTGCCGTGCCTAATTTCTTTACGCTCGATGTAGATGGTGCCGAGAGCTTGCCCGCGCCTGTATTCAGCAGAAACTGCTGCGCCGAAGTTGCCTGCCTCGAGAGCCTTATCACGAATCATCTGCATGTCGCGCATGTGCCGGTCGAAGTTCGTGCCGTATTTCTCAGCGAGTTGTGCTCGATATTCTTGGATGGCTGCGACGACGTGCGGTTTCTTTTTTGGGTCCGTAAGTTCCGAGGCTATCGAGCTTGCCGAATCCTTAGGATACCCGGCGCGTATTGCGGCCTCAGTCAGAGTAATGTGCCCGTCGTTCGATATGAATTCTTGAATGAAGGTCCATTGCTGAGCGCTGACAATGTGCTTCTGATTTTTGAGTGGGGCTACCGGCTCACTCAGCCGTGCTTGAATCCTTTCTTTAGCGCTGCCCCGCAGTGGCGACGTGTTCAGAATGTCTCGGCGTTTCTTCCCTTCGCTGCTCATGCTGTCCTCCTACAGGTCCACATAGGGCCTTCTGACTGCGTAACAGAAAATCGCCTGCCTGTGCCATTACGAGACTTATAGAACGTCGACAGCGCGCTGTTGATGCGCTTTGCGTGCTCTTTTGAATGCACAACAAAGTAATCGCCAAGGATCATCGCTTTAAATGGATAACGGGTTTGTTTATGTGTGCCATTGCAACGAAGCAAGGTGTGCTCCCGTGGGGTAATGCCAGAGAGTGTCATTGTAGTCTCGCAAGTTGAAAAAACGGTATTGTACTGGCAGGTTGCTGATCTGTCTATTTTCAAGCGTTTCTATAGTACCGTATTCTCACAAAAAATAAGTTTTTTTTCTAAAAAAGAAGTCGCGCGCGCACCCCGTAGATTAGGTAAAACCATTACGTCATTACACCTATAATAATTAGGTGTAATGGTAGACGTAACGCTACAGGCCACGTAGATAGGGAAGGGTTACGTCAGTTACGTCAAACGTACCGTATTCCATTAAAAATAAAATCAAATCTTTTTTTTCTCAAAATACGGTACTATAGAGGGCGTTCACTTCAACTGACCCGTGGTCCATGACCCATGCCCCTCAAAGCCCGCACCGCGTGGCCTCCAGAGCAATTCCACGTCCATTTCCCGTGGTCCACGGCCCATCTTTACTTCCCCACATTAAAGACCCCTCGTTCCTTTATTCACGGGGCCTCCACCTTAATAGACAAAAAAAGATTACGTTAGATTACGTCTAGCTATAAAAAAAACCGCAAAAACGTCAATTTTCGCGGTTTTTTAGCTTGTGCTGTAATGTACTGTAATGCCTAACCGGCGTAGTTTACAGCGCCTCCTAGTCTAGCGTTTCCTCATCATTCTCGATTTTTCGGAGGTCCTCGATCAAACTATATCTTTGGAATGCAAGGTGTTCGCCTTTATCGAAGACTGTTTGGTCGTTGGACGTGCGCCAGTAAAGCTCGCCTTGAAACCACCTTTCTATTTCGGTCAGGGTTTCGAGGATTTCCAGACGGGCGGAGTTGCAGCTTTCTCTGTCGAAGTTTCGTTCTTCTACGGTCATGGTCATGGTCGTTCTCCTTTCTGTGGTTGGTTGTGTAAGGGTTGGGGGGTTGGGTATAAAATTCAAGGTACTCAAATGCGTGATTTGAGTACCTAGTGATTAGGGGATGCCGCTCTCAATTTCTCGGAGTTTCTCGGTCAATTCCAATTTTTCTTTTTCGAGTGCGTGGCCCTTCTTGAAGATTCGGTGGTCGTCTGCCATGAACCAGTAGGGTTCTTTTTCATACCACTGGTTAATCTCCTCGAGACGCTCGAGGATTGTCATGCGGGCGGCGGTGGCGACGTAGTGGTCGGCCAGAACCGTGGCGGGGCTGCGAGGCAGGCCTAGAGGCGTGGTGATCTCTTCGCCGGTGGCGATGTCGTAGACGCCGTGCTTAAGCTGAGGTGTTTTCATTGTGTGTCTCCTGTATGGGGTTGGCCCCGAAGGGCCGAGGTTGAGGCGGGTTAATTCCAAATAATAGAGCCTAGCTCCTGCTCGGCTTTGTTGACGGCCCAGTTACACAGGCCTTCTGTAAAAGGCTCGCCTTTAGCTAAAGCCTTGTCTAGATATTTATCCGCTAAATCAGATATTGCTACTTGTTTTTCTTCGATCTGTTCGTGTGTCATTTCCTATGCCCCCTTGCCTAGAAAACTGCCCGAGCGTGGGTTGTCCATCGGGTGCTGCCTGTGGTGCTTGTTTATCGCACCTCGGTAGCCTATCTGCGCCAACTTGGCGATGTAGATAGTTTGTGACTTGGAGAGCGCTACACCGTAGAGCTCCGCAGCGGCCTCCTGTGCAGGAGCGAAGAAAGTGCGGATGATTGTACTCACCGCGTTGTTGCGGCCGTCAGCGGCCGCCTCTGAGACCTCTAGAGCAATCTCTTGGATCTCGCTGTCCTTCAAATATCGATTAACTAGCATGGTCATTCTCCTGTATGTGGTTAAGATAGTGCGGCTTGATGTATTGCTCGGAGCTTGTTGCATCTGCCCCAGAACATCTTGCCGCCTGCCGTTATTCTAGGATCGTCCTTCCAGTGATCCTCGAGGTAATCGATATGAGCGCGGTTGTCTAAATCGCCAATAAACAGATTGAGAACATCCACGTCAACCAGTGTTGACGGCTTTACTTTTTTGGCTAGGACAGCATTCAGAAAATCGATGTATCGCTGACGCAGATTGTTCTCTTCTGATACGTTATCCACACACTCGATGAACTGATCGACTTCGGCATAAGCGTAGTCGTTGAGAGAAAACGTAATTCCGAATTTAACTTGAGCCATGTCTTTCTCCTTTCTAGGTGTCGGCCGATCCGACAAAGTTATAATCTCACAACCTGCAACTACCGTCAACTACTTTGTACTATTTATTTACACTTATTTAACTGGCTCAGAGGCAGGGGCAAGGTTGCGTGCTTCTTCGATCAGGCCCTCGGGAATTCGCACGTTGGCCTGCAGGCGTGCTTCAGGGAAGCGTGCGGCGATGATCTTCACGGCTTTGATGAACTTGTCGTGCGTCGCGTAGTGCTCAGTAAAAAACGATTCAGGGGCGCGTGCGCCGTAGAACGAGGCGTCGAAAGCCTTGGGGTCGGTGACGATGGTTAGTGAGTAGGTCATGGTCGTTCTCCTGTATGGGGTTGGCCCCCGTAGGGGCCGGTTGGTTTAAACAAGTTCTACTTCGATTGATTTAATGGGCGCCTGATAGATGTCATAACCTGCGCTGTTACACCATGAAAGTTGTTTTACACCTGCTTTACTGTTGTATGTGCAGTAAGGAGCAACACCATTTCCACGAGCATTCAAATTTACCTCTGCGGCGTAGACGTTTACTACGGGCTTAAAAGCGCCTGCTTTCTTGATGATCTCTTGAGAGCCATCAGTCAAGATTGCAGTGAATTGGAATTTGCCGTTTTTAAGCTGCTTGGCCTGTACTGCTTGGATGTTTGCGGGGTTTGTCATGTCCTTCTCCTGTATCTGGTCAGGGCCACCCCCCGACAACAACTACAGCTTAGTCGATCTAATCCTAGAACACAAGTCTTTTTACTACTTTTCTCTACATTAATATACTCTAATCAAATCAACAGGTTACAAGCTACGGACAAAAACATGTGCAGTTTTCTGCGGGGTAAGGACAAAATTATGTGCAGTTTTCTGCGGGGTAAGGACAAAATTATGTGCAGTTTTTTGCACTGCTGCCGTCTGGAACCGTCCCCTCCCGTCCTACCGCCGTCCCGAGTCTTTTGGCGCCTTCATCCCGTAATCAACAAGACGCATGCCGTACTCGTTATTTCGAGGCGCCCCCTGATAATCTTCTCGGTAGATAAGCTTATTGTTTTTAAAGGGTCGGTAGTCTACGTGGTGGTGCCAACGATTAAATCGCCAGACGACCTTCGACACGTCAGGGTGCAGGTCCACGATCATTTGAGATTTAGGCAGCGTTCCTTCCCCTGCGTAAAATTCTTTCGTATTGCCGCCCTTCATCCGTTGCGTGGTTGTCTTGCCACAGAGAAAAGCGTTGAACTGGATAGTGCATAGTCCATCTTTGAGAACTCTCAGGCTGAGATCGGTATCCTCGTTGTACCGTCCTCGCCACCTGTACGGTGCAGCATTCTCAATCAACAGGCAGGAATAGATTCTAGTATTAGCCACGAACGGTGGTACGCCGTCAGTGCTCTTGCAAAACGAATAATAATTCATACCGGCCACGGGCACGTTGGTAAACCTGTCGACAAAATCCTCTGACGCTCGAAGGGTAGCAGGGGTCCGCACAGGAACCTTCATGTTGCGATTTAAGCGATGAAAATCGTCGAGGTTGTCATCCATGACCCAGTGGCGTTTAACGCCTAGAGCGGTAGCGTGGTCCCATACGAAGTTTCTGGCAGGGCCGGGGCCCGTGGACCTCGTAAAGCCAAGCTCGTCACACAGCTCATACTCCGCCCTGTATCGCTCCGGCAGCACCAACAGCCTGCGCCGATCAATGTGCTGAGCGTACTCCTCAAGCTCAGCCTGTTCGACAACCACGCTGTATTCTACAGACATCCGCTCAAGAGCTTTGACAGTCTGCCTAGAATGCGCCCTGCCCTTGCTGACGACGTAAACGGGGTAACGGTTACTCAACATACCTCTTGCCTCCGTTAAGCCCTCTAACAAGCTCTGGGTGCCAGATAGACTTGGTCTTAACCGTGAGCTTTTGGCCGATCAATTTGGCAAACTCCTCGAGAGCTTCTTGGTCTGCAAACCGTACCTTAAGCTCGAGGTACGGGGCCTGCTTTTCTTGCACAAATTCCGGCATATCAAACCAGAACTCTTCTTGAATTGGTTTATTCATTTTTCCCACCCGATGTAAGGGCCGTGGTCCTCGGCGCCTGCACCCTCCCTGTAGAACAGGTGGTCGCCAATAACGGCCGTAGGACGCATTCTAAGCGCCCAGTCGGGCCGGACGTAGTAGGCATGATAATGGGTGGCGTAACCCGTAACGTCCTTCACAACGCCGCTGAGGACGCCTGAGGCGATCCACCGCGCCACTGTGTAGGCGTCTTCGTTTAGGGGCTTGTCGGACTGGCCGTCGCAGTAGAAGGAGAACGCGCAGCGGTTGCGGTCCTCACCACCGGCGGTGACGACACCGCAGACGGTATCAGGAAAGCGTGAGTCGTAGACTCTCTCGAGGACGACCTGTGCAACGGCAACCTGCCCCTGCAGGTCTTGATTGCGGGCCTCGTGATAAATTGTCAGGGCTAGGCAGGCTAGGGCTGAGGTAAACATCAGCGCTCATCCACAGTGTCGTGAACTTCGTCGATAAGTTGCTGAGCAACCATCACCGCTTCGACCACCAGTTGATCAGTAGTTGCGTGCTTCGATTTGCCGATCAGCGCGTGCATCATTACCGTCGAGACTAACGCTAGTGTCGCTTTTTCTTCGTCCATTTATTTTCTCCAGATAACCCGGCCTATTAAACCAGTCGTTCAAGGTGTGTGTTGACGGCCCGAGCTTGCGGCTGATTAATTTTTTTGGAACGCCTTCGTCACGAAGTCGGAAGGCCTCCTGTACTATTTGCCACGGCCACGCTTTCATATAAGGCCCTTGCCCTTGAGTATTTTATAGTTAGCCTCATGCTCGGCTTGGACTTCTTTTTTGCTTTGGCCTGTGTACGGGACCGCCAAGTTCTCACTGATAAGCGCAGCGTTTATTGAAGCGCTGCCCTGAATAAAAATCACTCCCAAGAATCTGCCAAACTTTCCTTTTTCTTTTGTTTGGAGCATGTAGGTTCCTCCGACGTGGAGCACTTCTTCGACAAATTCTTTTGCCAAGAATCCGGCAGCTTTTTCTTCTTTATTTCGGCTACGACACTCGGGGCAATCCACACCATAAAGACGGATAGACTCACCATGAATCCACAGGCCAAAACCAAGGTCAATGTCAACCACGATAGAGTCACCATCTATAACCCTCACAATCTTACACGGGTAACTGAAGGGCACTGGCCCCGTCGGTTCCTTGGTCCTTGTCGCTTGGTCCGTCGTCGCTTTCGCGTCGACCCCGCTCACTGACACTCTGATTGTTTTGCTCATGTTCTTTATCCTTCGTTCCAAAAATTGAATCCCAAGCTTCCCCGAACTTTTTATCAGGGACAAACACGGGGCGCCTTCTGCTGCCTTTACTCATTATTCTTTTCCTTAGTGAATGTGAGCGAGGGACCTCGCAACCTGCCAACATCAAACGGTGACATCGGCACTTGACCTTTCTTATCCCGTGCCGATTCACCGCGTGCTAACTTGGTAACTTGCCCGCCCTTCTTAAAGTACTGGCGTATGTCTTCGGCAAGCTCTTCCTGCTGCTTTTGTTTATCAGTCATGATTATTTCAACTTATTAAATTGAGGTTTAACTTAATAAGTTGAGGCCGATAATAAGCTAACCAATAGTCTCTATGTAAATTAACTGAGCAGTCTGAATTCCACACAGAAGTCTTTACTGCAATGTCGCCCCACAGTTTCTTATTTTCAGGACTCATTTTTAAATAAATTTTATTGAACCGTTGAATTGTCATGTTATTTACTCTTAATTTTATGGACCTCAGGGCGCCCAAAGTTATAGCCGGACACTCGAGCTTCGTGCGCTATTGCTACGAACGAGTTAAGCGCCTTGTCAGGGTTATGGATTACATCCTTCATCGCCTGCAACAGTTTAAGTTTATCGGCGAGCTGCATAAGTTCAAAATGATTAACCGCTTCCTGTACCATTTCTTTATCGTGTTCGGTGCTAGTCATTCTGCTCTCCAAATTCTTATACCATTATCTTCGCGGCGGGCAACATACTTTTGGTTGTGGCGCCTACCAGTTGACATCGCTGCGCGGTAAGCGCGGCCGTTTACTTCTTCATCCTCAAAAAGAACTGACTGGCCTACCTCCATTTCGAGGAAGGGGTACTTGCGTGCCCGACTAGAATCAGGCAATGGAACATCTGTTTCAATTTTCATTTTTTATTTCCCTCAGTTACAAAATAAGTATTGCCGATCTTCTGCACAGTCGAGCCGTCGGAGCCGAACGTAAAATTCCCAATCTTCTGGAAAGTTGTAGACTTACCCTCGCTGTCGGTGACGTAGGTAATGTTGCCAATCTTTTGCGCGGTGCTCGAGGTTGTCGAGTTCTGTGCAGGTAGAGTCGAGCCAAGAGAGTGCTGCACTACAGGGCTACCCCCCGTGACGAATGTCGTACCACCGATGGTGGTGGCCGTTGAGCCGTCGCTACCGAAGGTGATGTCACCGATAGTGGTGAATGTGATTTGAGCCGTGGCGCATGGGGCAAGAACTAAGGATGCTGCTAACAGTAGCGTTTTCATTTTATTTCCTCACATTTAATGTCTGGGTTGTACGCGGGCCATGTTCCGTCGGCCACAAACTCACAGTAGCGATCCTGCTGCTGCTGTGCTTCTTCAAAGTCCGATGTACCGGCGAGGCCGAGGGCCGCGACGAGCGCGGCTACTGCTAATATGATTCGCATTACGCTGCCTCCTGCGCGAGTTCGTACTTATAAGCGAACTCAGAGAGGAGCTGATCTTTGATGCAGCGCACTAGGTGGTAGGCGTCAGACTGACGGTATTCTGGGTGCTCGCATGACTGGTAGTCGAAGCAGTGGAGAATCTCTTTAACCTTAACGAGGTCGTTGTAATCGTAGCGGGCCTTGGCTGCAAGTTTAACCTCGGCGAGGAACTCTTCGAGAGTGCCGCAGAGAAAGCCACCGGCAGTGCCGTACTTAGGGTAGAGCGCCTCGAGAGACTTGATGTTCTCCTTGGCAAGTATCGTGGCGATGTCTGCAGCAATCACGATGTCGATGTACTCTTTCTGATCGAGGTTAACGAAGTGACGTGGAGCGCCGGGCTTGAGGGCATACGCTGCAAGCAGGGCGAAGTCTTCTGGGTTACATAAATAAGCTGACATTGTCTTTCTCCTGTATGGGTTAAATTAAACTACAAAGGAATAGTAGCACACTGAGCGTGTTGTGCAACTACTTTTATATACTTTTTAATATTAATTTAGCGCTGTCCAATCACAGCACCCGGCAGAACAGCAATATCGGTTACCACCAACAATGTAAACGAAAGCACCGTCTTCCTCCCTGTTAGCTTCGACATAAATAGCGTCGGTCAAAGTAACCAGTTTGTTACCCTTCTCTCGAAGGACCTTAACTCCGGCAGGAATGTGGATGTTATATGTCATGTCTTTCTCCTTACTAGTTAGAGTAAATTCGGTGGGCCTTGATTGACCACTTTTGAACGACGGGCTGACCGCTCTCGTCTTCGTCAGTGACGATGTAGACAACAGTCTTCTTGACTAGCGCGTAGCGCCATCCTGAATCGTTAACCGGGTTTTCAGAGACCCAGACGCGGTGAGGGTATCCGGCGAAGGTGTCCTCGCCGTGGAGGTCGTACTCGAAAAGGTTGCCGTGATCCTTCTCGATGAAGGCTCCGCCTTCGCGGATGGGGTAAACTGCTGAAGGGGCAAATGCCATGTGACTGTCTCCTGTATGGTGTCGGCCAATCCGACAAAGAGATGGTCTCACATTATGAGACCACTCGCAACTACTTTTTACTACCCAGTGAAACACAGGTCGAATGAGTAGTAAGGCTCCGTGTACCAACCGCCTTTGAAGTAGTTCTGTACCTGCATTGAAGCGCCGATGGACCACTCGTAAGGTCCGCCTTCCCAACATACCCGCCAATTTTTGCCGTAGCCACGGGCTTGGCTTTCCTCTGGACTATCGATAAAGATTTCGATATCAGGGTTTTGCCCGTACACCTCTTTGCAGAATTTGCACAAGGCTTTGTGGAAGGCCTTGGCAGCACCTGCCTTGGTCTTGTACTTCTTGGGATCGAAGTCAATCTCGATGGGTCCTACTTCAGTTTCAATTTTCATGTCTTTCTCCTGTATTTAAAATTACTTGTTTAATAAAGCTTGATAAATTTGTCCGTCGATCATTTCGCACCACTTGGCGTAGCCACAACGATTGAGCGCGTAGACCATGATCGACTCGACGTAAAGGTCGTCGTTGCCGACGAAATAAAAGTAGCCTTCCCCTTTAACAAATTCAAGGCCAAGATCAGAATAGCGTGCCTGTATGTAGGCGTTTAGATTCTTTATAGTCGCTTTCATGTCTTTCTCCTGTATGGTGTCGGCCAACCCGACAACTGAATCGTCTCACGTTTTTAATACTACCGTCAACTACTTTTTACTACTTATTTTAATTAACTAAATCAACAGGTTAGTGGACCGTGATCCCTTCTTCTATGTAATCTTCGCTCTTTTTTCTATCCACGTCGTAGTGAATTTCCATCATCTGCAGGAAAACCTCCTTGCGAATGCCTGATCCTTGAGCCGTGTCGCACAGCATATTAGTCAAGACGCACATCAGCTCGCTAGGGCCGATGCCGAGAGTGTCTTCCATCTCTTCGACGACGGCCCACATCTCGTCGTACATCGCAACAACTAACTCGCTGAACTCTTCAATAGTCTTCAACTACCGTCTCCCGCAATACTGCCGTGTCCCAATGCCTGCAACTGAAACAATACCAACCTCTGCGCGCGGGGACCAATTCTTTTTTGGCGTTCTCGTCGTGCCCGATTATCTGCACCATTGTTTCCCCACATCGGCAGGGCTTACTGCTTAAGTCTTCACTCTCCATAGTTAACCGGCTCCACTTTATACTTGCCCACAATGCCGTGCTTGGCCTCGACAAGGCGAACGAAGTCTTTGGCGAACAATGGCGCGGGCTTGATGTGCTTCGCTGCGTCCATGTAAAGCTGCAGTATCTGGTCCTCATCGATAGGCTTCTGCCCCAGTAACAGGGCCTTTATTCTTTTAATCATGAACGTATCCTCTCGTTAATTTCTCCGATGATATCCCCGTCGTCAATCACCTTCTTTTGCAGCCACTCAGCAGGCCTTCCACGGCGGTCTAGGACGACGTAATCGACTTCCGAATACCCGTAGTACTCAAGGTCGCTGTGACACTGGCGCGGGTCTAGAGAGACCGGAGGCGTGTAGTCATAGTTTAGCACTCCGATCTGGCAGGGAATGCCTGCTACTCGGTAGTCGAATTGAAGTACGAAATCAGACATCGCGCGTCTCCTTCTTTTCAATTTCCTGCTTAGCTCGGCCTGCAACTTCTTCGCGGCTGTACCCGAAAAAAGTGTGCTTGGTCGTGCCAATCGTGACCATCGATTTGTACCAGTTCGGCCCTATTTTATAGACGGACATTTCATTCTCCTGTTTGATCGGTTTCATCTTCAAATCTGAATACCTCCGCCTCGTCGAGCATGGATAGCACGTCGACCGTTCGTTTGCGGCCGGTTGGCCCTCTCACTTTTATGTTTACCGCTACGATGTCAACCTGTTCAGGCAAGCCAAACTCTGCAGGAAGAATCTCGTAGATGACTTCAACGGGCAAGTTCAATGAGCTGTTTAGCGTACTTTTCATCTTTGTATTCCTCCTCTAATGCATCGGCTTTTTCTGGGTCACTCTGCCGCAAAAGCTCAATAAAATGGCGCGTAATCAACGATCCTGCGATCTTGCTCAGCGGCGCCTCGTAGTACTCCCCAAGCTCACGCAGCATCGCGTAATTCTCAGACCGCACGCACAGGTTAGCCCACGGCGTTTCTCGCTTAGACGGCGAGGGAGGAGCCACGTAGCCCTTCGGTCTCTTCTTTTTGCGCTTTAATTTGCGCCGGACATACACGCCTGTAGGCATAGTTTTCTCCTTTCTGATTTGGTATATGAAGCTTACAGCATTCTAATATACGTAGCTACTTTGATTCACCCCAACTCGGCCCAATCTCAACATCCACCTTGCTTGGCACGGCAAGCTCCACCGCTTCGCGCATGATTTTAGCGGCCTCATCAGCCTCTTCACGGGTCTTTACAGAGAGGGCTATCTCGTCATGCACCTGCAGCATAATGTTGAACCCTGCCTTGTGCAGGGCAAGCATAGCGCTCTTGCACTGATCCGCAGCCGAACCCTGAATCAATTTGTTGGTGCCCTTATACGTCATCGCCCGGCGGATGCGCGTGCCGTATTTTGCAGCGGCTTCCTCGTAGGGCAGCGCTTTGTTGATACCCCACGCCATAGGTTCCCACAATGGGAACCTACACTTGCGACCTAGCAGTGTGCGAATTGATCCGCCGGAAGCAGGGTATTCGATGCGCTTCTGCACCGCGCCGATTGTGGACTTCAAGAACGGGACCTTCGCGTGGAATGTCTGGATTAACTCCTTAGCTTCGTCGTCGTGCATGTCAAGCTCTAGCGCGAGCTTCTTAACGCCCATGCCGTAGATCAAACCGAGTCCAATTGTCTTTGCCTGTTTGCGGCTAATGCCTGCGAGGTCCGCAACCATCTGGTGGAAATCGGTATCGGGGTCCTCTTGATATGCGTCTGCCATTTTCTCGGCGCCATCCAGTTTCAACAGGCTTGCATAATGCACCAGTAGCCTCGGCTCCTGACTCGAGAAATCGTTTGCCGCCCAGAGTTCACCCTCCTCAGGCAAGAATAAACTGCGGACCATCGGACCGATTATCGGATGGCGTGCAGGCACCTGCTGCAGGTTCGGTTGGTTCATTGACAGTCGTCCGGTAACCGTGCCGCCGCCCTCACCGCGCAACTGGTTAATGTGCGAATGGATTCGCCCGGTCGCCTCACTGGCGTCTAGATACGGCTGCAAAAAAGTGTTGTGCGTCTTGTTTATCTCCCGCACCTCAACAATGGCCTTGGCAATTGGGTGCTCGCACCCCTCAAGGAATGACTTGGTGAAACTTGGCGCGCCCTTGTCGGTCTTCGGATAGGCAACATTTAACTTATCAAAAGCCTTAGCAATGCTTGCTGCCGCCCACATGTCGACAGGGACGCCTGCCTCCTTGCGGATAAAAGCCATCATCTTCTTCTCTTTCTTCTTAAGCTCTTCGGTAAGCGCTATTGCTTTTTCCCTATCAAAGCGAACGCCCTTAAGTGTCATGCCGACAAGCACCGGCAGTATCTCTGTCTCAAGCTTGAAAATAGACTCGACCTCTTCCTGCCTCAGCAAGGTCTCGAGGTGATGCCATAGCTTCAGCGTGAGCGCTGCATCCTGCTCGCCGTAGCTGCCGACAAAATTAGCGGGAAGCTTCCACAGTTCTTTCTTCGGATGAACGCCAAAGTCTGCCGCCGCCTGCTTCAACGCCACCTCGCTCTTAACTTCCTTCAGCATGTCGAAGCCGAGGCTGTTCAACGCATAACTGTAACGGTTCTCGTCGACTAGGCCTGCAGCAATCATCGTGTCGATAATTGTGCCTTGGACCTCGAACCCTGACGCAAGCAGCCAACCCAAGTCGTAGGCAGCATTGTGCATAACCTTAGGGCAGGGCAGTTTTAGAATGTCCGTGATCCACGCCTCGACCATTCTTTTATCAAGGTTGCCGCCACCGCCATGTGCGATGGGGTAGTAACCGCACCACCCGTCAACTGCTACGGCGTAGCCGACGATGAACCCGTCTTTGCGCGGCCAACCCGGCCCAAACTTTTCTAGGTTCGGGTCGCAGGTCTCGAGGTCGATTGCAATTTCTTTTGCCTCCGACAGGTCAGGAAAATTCTGCGGCGGTAGCCACTCACTGCTCTGTGGAAATAATGACCCAGTCTTATTCAAAATCGAAATCCTCTTTCTTCATTCTTTGGAAGCACAATGTGCAGTGATTGCCTTGTGCGCGTGACGCCCACATAGAGCAGTCGATTAATGTCATCGGCGTTCTTCGCATAATCTTTTGCAAACTTAGGGCTCAGGTCCGTGAGCAATAAAACATTGTCAGCCTCTCCGCCCTTCGCTCCGTGGATCGTGGACAGTTGTATCGCAGGCTTCACGCCTAACTTTGCACCGCGTCGCAGCACCGCAATCAGGTAGTCGCGCTTGTCCTCGCCTATCTTGGTCAGCGCTTCGTGCCAAATTGCGTCGGTGAGTAGGCCCTGATTTGCCTTGAGTTCGGCCATGTCGTACAGGCCTTCGGGGTCGGCATGCCTCAGGGATTTGAAACCGCGCTTAATAGAGGAAGCAGGCAGGTGCTTATAGACTTGCCGCAACACGTCGTATCCAATTGACTGACCCCTGCGTAACCTCTCCCAACCCACAACCGAGGTCACCACCGAATCGGCGATGCTCCTTTGGCCTTGGCGCTCGAAGAGCAGGCCTTGGTTCTTTATCCAAGTATGTAGGTCGTTGAGCATGTAATTCGTGGACGCCATAATCAGCCACTCGCCACTGCTTATGTCTACCTGCTCAAACTGATTGTAGTAATTTATCTCGCCCTGCTCTTGGCGTGGCGCCCATATTTTCTCCTGCCGGTTCTGTATTCGCTTGACGATAGAGTTAGCAAGGAAGTGGACCTTGGCCGGTACGCGATAGGACTGCTCGAGAATCTTTACCTCACCCTCGCAGGTCAGGAAGCTTTCCACGTCAGCACCGGACCACGTGTATACCGCTTGGTCATCATCGCCTGCGATGAAGGTGCGGTCGGCTTTCTCTGATAAAGCCATAACCAATTTCCACTGCAGGCGGGATAAGTCCTGCGCCTCGTCGACAATCAGCACCTCGAGTGCGGGCAGGCGTTCGTCCTGCTCTATCAGTCTCTCGAGCAGGTCCGTGAAATCCATCAACATGTGCGCCGCTTTAAACTTTCGATAGGCGCGCTCGACAAACTCAAAGTAGAACCACTCGATGTCCATGTTGCTGCGGTTATAATGCGCCCGCAGGTCGATGCCGCGAATGCGTGCGATGTTTATCTCGTTCAGGATCGCGTTGTCCGCGCGCACGATGTACTCGTCGCCCTCTAGCGAGGTTGATACCTCAAGTCCGGTTTCCTTGGCGAACGTCGCGTAGTCCTCTGCAGACATCAGGTCCTTGGCCCCTGCTCCGAGGCAATGATAGGCAAGGCTATGTAGCGTGCGGAACCACGGGAAGTCCGTCTCGGCGTTAAGGCTAGGGAACTTCTGGATCGCTCGGTCTCGAGCTTCACCGGCAGCTTTGCGCGTAAACGAGAAGTAACCTATCTGACTTGATAGCGTATTGTCGGCAAGCTCCTTCTCAACGACATTGAGAAGGAACGTGGTCTTGCCCGAGCCGGGCGGGCCGAACACCTTAGTGATCATTAGAACGGCACCGAATCGTCGCTCGTCGGCGTATCGAAAGGTGAGTCCTGCTTATCAAACACAGGCAGCTTCCATACCCGAGCCGTGCGGCCTTTAAGGTTTATGCTGCTAGGCTCTCCACCTAACTCGCGTAACCGCTGCGCCATTTTAGGCGCCGACAGCGCGCCGAAGTTGTTGCGCTTCAGGTGTGCTTCGAGGTCCTTAATCCGTAGATAAGAAACACCGTTTGCTTCATCGGTCCACACTCGGCCCATGAGAATCTCGTCGCGGTCCATAGCCTGCTGCAGGTGAGTCGTAAACTCTTCAACCAAATCAGCGAACCGGCCGGTGATTGTGGTGTCTTCGCTCGCCTCGGTGATGGCCTGCATCTCGACCATCTCGCTCAGAAGCTCGTTTATAAGGGTTTCCCAATCAGGCTTTTTAACTGTCGGTGGCAGTACGTTCAGCCGCTCCATGCAGGCCTTCTGGAAAAACATTTGATTGAACAGGCTTTCTGTCTCGAGTTCGATGCGCTTACCATTTACATCTAAAAACCACAGTGGTGGTTCGCTTGCGTACTTACTCAGTGAGGTGAGCTGCGGGCTGTCAGGTCCATCACCTCCGATGCCGTGCTTGCGCTGCCTGCACAGGGCAGGGTTGCAGAATGATTTGATGGGGTCATCCTTGCACTTGTAGCGGTATTCCTTTTTCTCGAGCTGCTTCTGAATGAGCAAGATTTCCTGCAAAGCAAGGGGCGGATTAAAATACTTTTGATTGTATTCCATCAGCTTGTCTTCCCATCCGGTAGGAAAAGCTTTCTTGAGGTAGATGCCGACAGAGAACATGCCGTTGTTCCGTGAGCCTTCAGGAAATCCCTGCGAGCAGAGAGCCTGCAGGCATGGCGGCCCATCCTTAACGGGTGTATCGGGTTTCTCAGGAGGCTTAGGCGTGACCAAAGCGTCTTGGACGTTGGCCTCGTAGATAGCAAAAAACTCGTCAAGCGTCGCGCTGTTGCCGTCTTCCTTAAGCGCGTAGCGCAAGGTCTTCTCGCCGCCAAAGTAAGGCAAGTTGAGATAGTTGCCGGTGTCACCCCGGTCGACTAGGATTTCAGATTGCTTTGGGAATATCTCACGCCCTGCCTCACCGAGCAGGCCACCGCATGCAGTCAGATACTTTTGCATATCACCGGCAGGCACTGGGGTTTTCGTAAAGCAGTATACGTGCGCGCCACCTGACTTGCTGCGGAAGGTAACAAGCGGCAGGCCAAGCTTCTTAATCTTTTCGATCAGCGCCTGCAGGTCTAGCGGGTACTGGTCGATATCTATCGCGCCCCACGTACAGCTATTGTCGGCGCGTATTGGAATGATTCCGAGTGACGGGTCTATGCCGTCAAAGTGGCGTTGCCACAGGTCCTTGGTCGGCGGTTTGCGTACCACGAGCGCCTGACCAGTGCTCTTGCCTTTTGCATTCGGCTCGCCTGAAACACGATAAGTACCGTAGGCGCAGTCTAGGCCCTCGAAGATGGCCATAAATTTTTCTAGCTTTTCCATTCTTCTTTCTCGGTTAAAGGCCGGAGGGTTGCCCCTCCGGCAAAAGACTTAAAAGTGGCTGTGTGACTCCCCGCCCGTTGCGTCAGGCTTATTTTCATCCTGATGCTTAGCTTTTACGTCTCCCGAGCTAATACTTTCGGCAAAAGTCTTTGCCTGTGTATACGCATTGGCGTCTTGAACGTCACCAATTCGCTCGCAATTCCAACCATGCCACTTGCCCTTAGCATTCTCTTGGCTGACGACAGTGAGTCGGTAAACCTGAGAATACATCGGAGGCGTGAACAGGCCGTTTTTGCCCTGCATCTTTACTGACATCATCATCGAGTTCCACTTGCGGCTCATCTTAAGCTGCGTGGATTTCATGACAATGAGAGCAGGACTCGCGACACCATTCTCGTCTAGCACTTGGACGTAATGGTTAGCTGTGTTTTCGATATAACTACCGTTATCGAGATAGTCACGGTTATCGCCCGGTTCCCTGTGCGTGCGGCTTAAGATGTCGCTCGTTGCAGGATAGATATTTAGCGGCGCGCCACTTCCTGATCCACGCGGTGCCCACTCGATGTACTGCCGGACATAGCTGCAGGGTATTACTTCGACACCCTTCTTGCCGTCAAACAGTTCGCCGGTGACCGAGTTGTAAAGCATGCCGGGGCTTGCTCCATCAACCTCACCAATCTCTGGACTCATATTAGTCAGGATTCTCAAGAACGGTAATGCAAAGTCGTCCTGATTCATTTCCTCAAAACCGCTCTGAGCGTCGCCTTCAAAGTTCATTGCGACCGCCACTGCTGTGTTTCCTGCTACTGCTACTTCTGCTGATTTAGCCATTTTTCATTTTCCTTTTGTCTTTAAGATTTAATGATTGCTTTTTGGCCTGCGTAAGCACCAAACAGATCGCTCGGGAAATCGTTACCACGCTCGGTCTGCTCTCGAACAAATGCCTTAAGGGTCATCGGTTCTATCTTCTCAGCCTGCTCGGCAGGGTAGCCTTGCTGACCAAGTAGATTCAGTAGACGGCTGCAAAGCTCGTCTTCGCCTCGTCCGAATCGGATCGAAACAGTGTTCTTAATGATGTCGTCCATCCCATGATCGCGCAGCCATTGGAATGCCTCTGCCTTGCGAGCAGCAGAAATACTAGCTGAGTAAAATGCCTTCAGCTCGATCCTGCTACCGTCTTCCATAATGAAACCCTGCATGCCAACTTGGGCTAAGGCTTCTGGAATGGACTGCTCAGTTAATTTACGAAGTTGGTCCTTTCTTTCCTTCATAACCACTTCAAGGTCGTCGACCTCTTTCTCTAATTCTTTAGCTCTTTTTGCTAATCCTGCAATTCCTTCGATGTCGTCGTCCTGCAGCTTCAGCGCGTCTGCATCTTTTTCAAAATCAATCATCGTCGTTATCTCTCCTGTGTGGAAATAAATCGATCTGTATAGGTAAGTACCGGCGCTCCTGCTTGTCCCACTTCAGCGCCTTGTACCGGCCAGAGTTCTTAGCGGCAGCAACTGCAGCTAAAATACTAATGGCGGTGGGGTCACCAATAAACAAGAGGTAGTCGTCGTCGCAGAAATCTTCTAGCGCCCGCTTGACACGTTGCACTGTCGGACCGGACGAGAAAATCACCTGCGCTTGGTTTGGCGGCAGCACAATTTCGATGTCGCCGAAATCTGCTGCAGGAATAATATTATGTTTCTGGGTCTCAGAAACTACAAAAACTTTTGCCACTTTTCATTCTCCTTTCTGGTTGTTTCGCAAATGCGAGCCGCTATGATACACTGCGTGTGCCTATCGGTGTCAACCGAAAAGCAAAACTAGAAAGGAGAATACCTGTGGAAAACTTGTGGATTGATCGCTATCGGTTTAAAAATCAACCGTTTGAGCATCAAAAAAAATATCTGGAACAGTTCTGGAAAAGACCTGTAGCAGCGCTTTTTGCTGACATGGGTACTGGTAAATCATTCATGGTCATCAACAATTTGGCTATGCTTTACGACGTGGGTAAAATAAATTCGGCACTTATCATAGCGCCGAAGGGTGTTTACCGTAACTGGGTGGATGAAGAATTGCCCAAGCATTTGCCCGACCATGTGGTCCATCGCACAGCGCTTTGGACCCCTAATCCACGTAAAGCCGAAAGGGAAGAACTCGAAAACCTTTGGGAAGTTAGTGAGGATTTGAAGATACTTGTGATGAACGTGGAGGCTCTGTCGACCACGAAGGGCTTCGAGTACGCAAAGCGTTTTGCGATGTATACCAAGTGTTTTATGTCTATCGACGAGAGCACTACGATCAAAACGCCGACGGCCAAGCGTGCGAAGAACGTGCTTAAGGTGGGGCAGCAGGCCATCTACCGACGGATCATGACAGGTTCGCCGGTCACCCGTTCGCCTATGGACCTGTACCAACAATGCGCTTTCCTATCAGAGGAATGCCTTGACGCGCCGAGCTTCTATTCTTTTCGAGCACGCTACGCGATTCTCGTCGAGAAGCATATGGGCAGCCACAGCTTTAAGAAGATAGTGGGCTATCGCAAGCTTGACGAGCTTAAAGAAAAGCTTGATAAATTTGCCTATCGCATTACCAAAGAAGAGTGTTTAGATTTACCTCCGAAAGTATTTATCAAGCGTGAGGTTGAGTTGACCAAAGAGCAGCTCAAGGCCTACAACGAAATGTCCACGCTTGCCTTGGCCCTCTTTGACCAAGGTATGACGACCACGGTAAATGCCCTGACACAGCTCATGCGCCTGCACCAGATAACCTGCGGCCACAGCAAGCTCGACGATGGGACAGAGATTAACATCCCAACGAACAGAGTCGCCGAGATGATGTCCGTGATCGAAGAAACGTCTGACAAGGTTATCATTTGGGCAAACTATCGCCACGACATAGAGGCCATCAAGCTTGCCCTATCAAAAGAATACGGCATGAATGCCGTCGGCACTTACTACGGTGACACCGATGACGAGGAGCGCAGGCGCGTGGTCCGTGAATTCCAAGACCCCGACAGCGAGCTGAGGTTCTTTGTAGGCAACCCGCGCACTGGTGGGTATGGACTTACGCTCACAGCAGCGAGCACGGTTGTGTACTTCAGTAACAACTTTGACCTCGAGGTCCGTTTGCAGAGTGAGGACCGCGCGCATCGAATCGGTCAGACTAAGTCGGTTACCTACGTGGACTTGATGGTGCCGGGCACGGTTGACGAGAAAATAGTCAAAGCCCTGCGTTCCAAAATTGACATAGCCAACGAAGTGCTTGGCGAGGAGCTAAAAGATTGGTTGATTTAATCCCACTGCGAAAGAAATTTAAATACATTTCACTGCAACGCCAAGACCTGCCCGAGGGCCGCAGGTACATCTACGGCGAGCAGAAGCTGCCAAGCGTGACGACTATTCTGTCCGCCACTAAAGCAGATAAAGGGGGCCTTGATGCGTGGGTCGCGCGCGTAGGTGAAGTGGAAGCGGACCGTATTAAGAACGAGGCGGCATTGGTCGGCACCTATCTGCACGAGGTCATTGAACGAATGGTCGCCTATCGAGACCTGCCCCGTCCGACAAACTGGGAGATGTGCAAGGGATACGAGCTTGGCTATAAGATCATCAACACCTATTTCCGCAACGTCAATGAAATCTGGGGCAGTGAGGTGTCGCTGTTTTATCCTGAAAAGTACGCGGGGACGACTGACCTTGTTGGGGTCTATCGAGACAAGCCTGCTATTATCGACTTCAAGCAAAGCAACAAGCCAAAGAAGCGCCAGTGGATCGAGGATTATTTTTGTCAGCTTGCCGCCTACGCTTTAGCGCACGATGAAATGCACGGCACGAAGATAGACAACGCGGTGGTGTTGATGGCAGTTCGATCAGACGGCAGCACTGCGGAATTCTCTACCGCAGGCCGCGAGTTTCAGGGGTATAAGGACATGTGGATGCGTCGAGTTGACGAGTTCCACGAGTCCTTAGGCTAGGCGTTCCTCTGGGAATAGCTGCTGCAGCATTTCCCTGCTTTGCGAGTTCGCAGGTCCTTGGGCCACGGCAGGTGCAGCGGGAGCCGGTTGCCCTGAACCAAGGCCCGGCACGCCACGTGTCTGTGGTGCGCTAGGCATGACTCGAGCCTGAGGTGGCGCGGCAGGCTCTTGGATTGGGGCTTCCTCTGGTACGTTTGCTTGAGCGCCGCTTTGGAATATCGAGAGGATATAACTCTCCGCATCGGTTAGGGGCAGCTTTATTGCTGAGGCAAAGCGACGGAAAGGACCAGACTGCGCCAGTTCGCGTGCTGCAGTGACTTCGTTTGCAGTTCCTGTTTGAGTGACCATCTGCCTGAACTGAGGCGAGATGAGCATATCGTCGACGGCCTTGACCGCTGCAGGCTTAGTTCCGCGAGCCATGATCGCCGAAGTAATGCCAGAGGCAATACCCATCCCGGGGAAACCCATCATGCTCGCGGCGGCCTCGACAGGAACGCCAACCGCTGCCCGCTTAGCTACGCCGTAAAGACGCTGCAATGCGGTGTCGGCAGACATCATTCCATCCTGCAGGGCCTTACCTGTGCGGACGTATTCTCGAGTTGCTTGAGTCACGCCACGTGATACACGGTACAGGTCCGAAAGTTGCTTCTGCGCGCCCGGCGGCAGGTTTGACATTAGTGCTTTGTAAGCGGTGCGGTTGCGTAGCAGGCCGTCATACCACTTCATATAAGTATTGAAGTTTAGCTGACCGTTTTGCGTAGCTTTACCAAACGCCGAAGTCAGGCCCGAGCTGACTACCTCACGACGCATCTCCTTAGGTATAGTGTTAATCAGTCGAACAAAAGTATCTGCGTCGCCCTTGGTCAGCGCTTTCATCGCGGCGCCGAGGCTGTCCACCATTGAGCGTTCGAGGTTGCGGCCAAATAAAGATGTCAGGTCGTCCTGCAACGCTTTTTGTGTTCGAGTTGCAGTTTTGGCAATAGTAAATGCGTCCGCAGCTTCTGGGCTTATTGCTTCTGCAATTTCTTTGACATCAGCGGAAAGCGCTTTGTATAGCTGCTTTGCTAGGCCTGTGTCTTCGTTACCGAACTCGCCCAACATACGTGAAGCACGCCCTGCTTCACGGCGCAGGCTATCCAGTAGTCCATAAGTCGGGGGCGCGGCGTTAGCATCTCGGCGAAGTCCAGACAGGATTCTTTTCTCAAGCGGAGACAAAAACTCTTCTCCTCCAAGGTCCGCTGCTCTGGCCTGTATCTGAGAAATTACATTTGTGGGGGTGACAGAAGTCGAGGGCTTTACTAGCGTGCGGAGATTCGTCCACGCGTTGTTCACAGCAGTGTCTACTTCTGACAAAGTACTCTGCATGCGCCCGCGTAGCGTAGCGTTAAGCGTGCTCATGTCCGCAGTGCCACCAAGGTCATCAACTAGTTGGAATGCACGCTCGCCTACTCTCTGCAGGCCCTCTATCTCTGCGTTACGTGTAGCTGAACCAGTCTGTGACTTGGCCAGTTGAGCAAGCTCACGGAAGGTCTGACTTGTAGTCACGTGGTCCGGCTGCAGGTTTTCTGCAATGCCAAGACGCTCCGCTGCTGCAATAGTCCGTGCGTCAGGAGCTGCGTCCTCTGCCAACAAGCGCATTGCTGCGGTGTCACCGTCTGCCGCTTTACGCGCTAACTCGGCAGTTTCTTCGCCAGTCAGGTTCGGATTTACAATCTTAGATGCAGGAGTTTTCGCCGTATCAAACAAACGCGGGAAAGCGCCTTGGAAATAAGGCTTTAATGCTCTAAAAGACGACCCTAAAGTATAAAAGGCGGCAGGGACTAAGCCTGCGGTCGCTGTTTCAAGAACGCCAAACTGACCACCAAGGCTTTTTTGCGCGGCTTCGTACAAACCTTGAGTAGCTGCGCCTTGGGCCATAGTTCCCACAAGGCCTCGCCCTTTTGTCCCTGCAAAGATAGCGGCAGACGCTGCACCGCGCGGGATGTCCGACATCTCCATGCCCGGCTCGATCACATACTCTTGATCGTCGATGCCAGACTTAAGAATAGGGTTGCCCTTCTCGTCAAAACGAACCCGTACCTCAGGAAACTGCTCCTTGATGACCTGAGCCATTTCCTCAGGGGCACCCATCATAGTGCCTATTGCTGTCTTAAAGACCGGCATAGACAGAAACTTATCAAACTCAGGCATTTTATTGTAAGAAGGCAGCGTGCGTGTCAGGTCCGTGGCCCGTCGTTCGCCAGTAAAGGCCTCGCCAATACCTTCCAAGAACCCCATCTCTTCTTGCTGAGGGGCGGTCGGCAACGGGGCAGGGGCCTCATTTGCGTTTTCCGCCGCCACAAGGCGGTCGTACTCCGAAACCATTAAGTTGAAGTCTTCGCTGCCTTTTTGTTCAGCGTTATCAAGTAGCCACTGCCCAAGATCGTTAGAGGTGACGGGCTTTGGTGTTGAAGAACCTGTGTTGTTTTCTTCTTCCATCGGTTACCTACCTAATAATGCGTTAACACGAGAACTAACACCAGTGCCTGTGTCCCTTTCCCCTGTTATGGGGTCAACAGGGATAGTCATAGGAGTCTTTGGAATCATGCCGCGAGAAACATCAATCAACGAATCCGCTCGACCAGATTGCAGCGTGTCATTCCAACGCATGATGTTGTTCTCTTCCGCCCTGCGACGTATGCGTGCCATTTCTAGTAGCGTATCCTTGGTCAAAGTGATTCTTCCGGCAAGAACCTCGCGCAAGAACTCTCTTTCTGCGGGAGTATCTAGACCTCTAGCACCTATACCAAGCGAGTTAATCGCCCCAAACACATTCTGTCCTAAAGCAGCGTTGAGTAGCTCCGTATCGGTCAGTGTTTTTAGTAGCTCAGGGTCGTCAGAATACAGACTTTGTGCTTTGCGTAAATTCTGACGGAACTCTGCACCAAAGCCTGTATCCACATCGCTATTTTCAATCAAGTTAATAGTCTCATCGATCTTGCGGATGTTTCCTGTAGCGTTTAGTGCCGCGTTGTACTGGTTGGTCAGGCCTTCCGCCAGTGCGGCAACGCCGACCTTCTCGAGCGTGTTTTCACCCATATCCACCAACGACGCAGGCGTCCGACCTCCGGCCAAGAAAGGCTTACCTTTCCCGTCTATGCCCCACGCGCCCGCCTCAGAGTCCAAGCCCATTACGGTGACTTCTTGCGGCGTCAACATTCTTGCTGCAGGTTCTTGTGTGACCACATCCTTATAGATTTCACCCTGACGCTCACTAAGGGCCAAGTTTCGTTCTTGAGCAGCGGTCCTTTGTCCTTCGGCTGCCTGCAGTGCGGCCATCTTAAGCGCCTGCGCCTCTTTGGACATGCCTGCTGCACGCTGACCGATACGGCCGGGTAGTTCTCGTGTAGCGCCTGCCAGTCTTGCCGCAGCAGAGCCACGAAGTGGTTGGCCGTCAGGGCCTACGTTACCCGCGTAGCCGAGCGCCGCCTGACCAATGTCAAACAACATCTGAGCCTGCGTATCCTTCGGATCACTACCCAGAAGCTCTTGATACATTGGCAAGCTTGCATCCATACCTGCCTGCAGGGTAGGCACGGCTTCAGGCTGCTGATTCATTATCGCTTGATAGCGTGCTATGGCCGAGGCCACGACTTCAGGAGGGTATGCGCCACTATTTGGGGTAACGCCCTCCTCGCCGCTACCGTCTTGAAAATACTGGACCATGCCTCCGTTAGCCATCGCCATAGGCGCAGGTCCTTGGTCCATTGGCAATCCACCAATACCACCCATCGCAGGTGCAGGACCGGCGGGCATAGGGGGTGGAGCCATTCCGGCCATTTCAGGAGGCATGCCCTGTGGCATTCCCTGAGGCGCAGGCATAGGCATAGCAGGCGCGGCCTGCTGCGCTAGAATCGGCTGTAACAACGCAAGGACACCCTCAGGCGTCTCTTCTGCTTCACGGAATCCAACCAGATCGGCAAGCTCCTCACGGCGTGCGTCAATCGAACGCATGTCACCACGTAGGTTATTCATGAGGATTTCAGGTGAGTTAGGTGTGCGCTCCATCATCCGCGCCATGTCCGCCTCGTCGCCCTCTTCCCTATCGTCGTCAGAGATTTCACCCATCAGCTCGTCGATCTCGTCCATAAAGCCGGACATAATCCCGACATTCTCGACTTGGTCGTCATCAACCATCTTAAGTTTATCTTTCATTAGAATAACCCTGCTTTCTGTGCGCCTGCGGCCGTGGTCAACGCTCCAACTCCCAAGCCTACCGCTGTTTGTAGCGGGCTTGCACTAGGTGCTGTCTGCGAGGTAAGTGCCATTGACGTGGTAGGAGCGCCACGGTAAATGTCTGAAACAAAACCAAGCTGTTGGTAAGGAGCCATCGACTCCTGCATCTGAGTCGAACGAATCGCATCAATCTGAGCCTGCTCATTTTGACGTTCTAGGCCACCAAGACCCATCAACAAGCCTGTGTCGGCAGCGCCGAGCTGCTGCGTAGCCTGTCCGAGTGCGCCATACTGAGTGCCAAGCGATCCCATCTGACCACCAAGGCTGCCAAGTGCTCCGGCTTTGCTAATGTCAACGCCTGCTTGCTGTGCAGTCAACCCGCCGATGCCCTGACCGAGATTGCCAAACTGCATTCCGGCTTGACCTAACGCCTGACCACCGGCTAACTGGCGCTGTTGTTGCTGCTCAAAGTTGCCCATAGCAGCGGCTTGAGCCTGTTGGTAGTTGTTCGCGTAGTCCTGCATGATTCGCTGTTGCATTAGGTCCTGAATACCGCGCTCAGTTTCAGCACGCTGAACACCCTCTCGAGTACCGCCAAAAGCACCGGAACCAACTGCTTGAGCGGCTTGGCCCGTTTGAGCAATATCAGCCTGACGGCGCATCTCACCAAGAGCGTTTTGTGTCACCTGCTCTTGGTACGGGTTCATGTATTGAGTTACAGGGCTAGTATATAGCGACTGCTCTTCTACTTTATATTGGCCCCGTAACGCCTGAGCTTCGGGGGAATTAGGGTCCATCCCGCTCAATTGTTGAGTAATACTATTTAACCGTTGAACCGTAGGATCAGCCTGCTGTTCTTGTAAACTACTGAATTGTTTTCTTTGGCGAGTAGGGTCATATGCCTGAGCAGATCCTAAGATACCGCCGATACCTTGGCCGATAACAGGGACCGCGCGACCCATCATGTCCTGAGCGGCTTGGTACTGAGCTGTTGTGTCCACTGCGCCTGCTGCTAACGCCCCGCGCTGCGTAAGGTCCATGCCCTGAGTGACGCCCTGAGCACCTGCTTGAATAAACGGCTCAAACGCCCCTACGCCTTGCTTGGCAAAGTCAATACCTTGCTGCTCAGTGCCTGAAAGCGCTGCAGCCTCGACGGCAGGAATATTCATCGGTTGGTTGTAGAGATTCTGAGCCTCTTGGAGCAGCCCTAGCTTGTAGGCCTCAACTTCTGGGGCCTCTCGCACATACTGTGTGCTGTAAGTCATATCAACCATTGGCGCGGCCCTCTAGATTCTTCATAAGTGCATACATTTTCTTGGCTCCCTTGCGCCGTGATCCGTTGCCCATGTTTCTCACTGCTTTGGCGGTGAATACAAACTCGCCGTCGCTGAGCATTGCGGGGATGTCGTCGGATGTGCCAGTGCCCGGCCCGTTAATTGCGCCGTTCTTGCGTGGGAAGTCAGACGTGCTGCCTCCTGTCGCGGCGCCGTAGGGGCGATACGTTTGGTATGGCGCAGTTTGCGACATGGTATTCACGCCACCAAAGCTTAGGCCGTAACGCTCGGGGTACTGCTCGAGCAGTCGTTGGCCGGGTGCATCCATAAAGCCCTCATAGCCGGGCGGAAGTTGTGGCTGCTCAGGGCTAAACGCTCCGGATAATCCGGCGATGCCCATTGCACCTATAGCGGCAGGGGCAAGGTCAGATATTATGCCCGGGGTATTGGCCGCCAAATATCTTCCTACGGCCGACGTAGAGTCAGCAGTGAGTATTGCTTCTTTGCTCATCTCAGGAAATTGTTTCATTGTCTTTAAAAGTGCGTTGTCTGCGCTTGCCGCTTTACGCGCAGTGGGCGAGAATGCATTTTTAAAGCTATCAAAGCGACTACTGTCGGGCAGTGTGTCCTTTAGGAATATGTCTTTGACATTTTGTCCAAATGTGGGCGGTGGGGTCAGGGCTGCAGTTTGAGCACTTACCGCAGGTGAACCGCTGACAGCGTTAGTGTACATGTCTGCTGTAACCGCAGGTGAACCGCTGACAGCGTTAGTGTACATGTCTGCTGTAACCCCTGCGTTTTGAGGTAAAGAGGCCACTCCGCCTTGAACTGCAACAGGCATTCCTGTGGGACTGGCGGCAAAGGGGTCCATGGGCATCGGTACGCCAGTTGCCACCGTCTCTGCCGCTGTAGCGCTTAAGTCAGGAAGTGCCGCTGTGTTATCTACAGCGGCTATGGATTCTCTCACCGGAGCACCCAAAGTAGGCGTAGTAGGCTTAAATGCGCTTGCTCCTTGGGTCACGCCACTTACTGCACCGGCAGTTACCGCGCCGATAGCGCCTGCCTTCAGGGAGTCCTTAAGGTTTCTGCCACCAAGCAAAGACGTGCCTGCACCGGCAACAAAGCCTTTAGTGGCGGCAGCCAAAGCAGGGGCGGCTGTGCTACCAAACATCGAGGCTGCCCCTGCTCCGACGGTCATAAAGAGCGCGGTGCCTATGACGATCTTGCCAATAGTAGTGTTAGCAAACTTCTTGACCGTCTTGCCGATCTTCTTGAACAGCTTCTTCAGGAAGAATTCAGGCATGCCGGTGGTGGGGTTAGTAGTGCCGCTACCGCCGATACGCTTTAGGATTCGAGCCTCAACAGGGCTGATGTGGGCGACCATTGTGTCGCCGTTGCGACCGGCGTCAGCCATAGCCTGAGCCATTGGACGGAGGCTTGCGACACCGCCTTTGGCAAAATTCTGTGGGGGAGTCATTGTCTCAGAGGGTCGCATTTGATCAAGCGCAACCTGCAGAGCACCAAATAACTGAGCGTCAAACGCCTCTGGCAGAAGCTCCTCGTCTACACCTTGGGCCATGTAACGCTGACGAATAGCCGCGTAGTTGGCGGGGTCAGCAAGCACCTCATCGACCATTGCATCAAGAAGAGAGATTACCTCTGGCGGTATCTCCATCTCCTCTAGTTCACGCCTAAACTCGGAAACGGCAATAGGATCAGCTTGTTCAGCCGCCATCAGCATTTCTGAGTTAACTTCAGTCGGGGAAACCTGTCCGCGCATCTCGTTGACGGCGGCCATTTCGGCGCTCATATCACCCATTTGAGCGGGTAGGGGCATCGCTTCTGCCATGATCTTTTCCTTAATTTTTTAAGTAGGACCACACAGGGTCGCGCGCCAAAGACGCGAAATTACTGCTGATTATCAAGCAATTATCAGTCCCTGTCCACTTCAAGATAAGACAGGTAAAAAGTCACGTCGGCGCGTGTCGAAGTAACCTTTAAGACGTTACTTTCTTCTAAAATACACGGAACACCTGCAAAAACGTCAACGCTTGCACTGTGCGCTAATGCTTGAGCATGGTACAAATAGCCTACTGCACCGCCTGATGTCTCGTACTGAGATACCGTAATATCCGACTGGTTGCCAGAGGCATTGGTAACCCGCAGGGACTTAATAATCGCCGTATTTGCAGCAGGGACCGTGTAAATCGTTGTCTCGGTCGCCGCCGCAGGGATAAGTCGCTGATGAAAATATTTATCTGCCACGGCTAAGTGCCCTCAAACCACGCGCGGGCATTACTCTTCTGCTGAGTAGTAATCGGCGTGTAGCTGCTGTTTAACTGCAAAATGATCTGCTCGAGCGATCTAACCAACTGGTCAAACTGCTGCGGATTGTAGTCACCCAACGCTGCGTTAGGCAGTCGGACGTTCTGTATCTTGCTCATCGCAGGCCATCCGGTTGTATGTCAACGCGCAGGGTCCCGTAACGCCAGTTGGTATCGACGCCGGAGCTGTCTATCTTAATTGCTATCTGCCTGCCTCGCGCCCGAGTGTCCACCTTTTCCGTGCCCGGCGCTATGACATACGGGTCCAAAGAGCTTGGGCTTGCCGAGGCCTGAGGGTAGGGACGAAGCAAAAGGTTGACCGTGAGGTTTCCCTGCTGATCTTTAAAGTCAGGGATAAACTTCCGCATAAGCAGCATGTTATCGCCTTCGCCCATGTCAAAATAACCAGACTCAAGAGAGGCGGTTATGCCCGTCCCGTCGGCCTGATTGACGCCTGATTCTTGGTTATAGACTACTGTGCGGCCTGCAGTAAGGCCGTATATAGTGCTTGGCGATGTCGCGGTGCTGTCGACTAGCTGCTCTGTCGCAACAGGTAGGTTAAAGGTGCCTACATCCTGCCAAGCGGTGCGGGCTAAACTGCCTATAGACCAGACGTTTTCAAGGTAATTGTATGTCACGCTGCGATCTATAGAGTCAGATGTAAAACTGCAATAGAACCACGTAATCTCGTTATAGTCCGTGTTTAAACCTGCAAAGACCTTTCGGCCTTGGACAAGGTTTAAGTCCTTAAAGACGTAGTCCTGCACGGTGCAGGGTATCTTCTTTACCGTGCCGTCAAACACATAGAAGGCCTCAGGTCCCATCCACATAGCTAGGCCATTCACGTCCAAAGCACAGTGTGGCCCCAAGGCCCCGCAGTTGCTTGCAAGCTGTTGAAAGCCAAAGGTGTAAGGAGGGCCGATGTACTGCATGCCGTGCAAGGAGGTGTCGGTTAAAATAAGTATCTGGCCGCGTGAGCGCACGGCGGTCATGATTCTGTTGCCGTCCGAGAGGCGTTGCCCGCCTGCCGTGTTAGTGACCGATTCCGCAAATTCGTTAATGTTTTCTTGGTCAGAGAACCGAACAAACAAGGGGTCTTGTGTGGTTGAATCACCAACCGTGGTCTCTGTGCCTAAGCACACCAGATGCCTGTCTGGGCTAGAGATTAAGGCAAAAGTACTGGCGCTTGGCGCTCCGCTAATTGCAGTAGCTCGCGTGTCTATGCCTGAAGCAGGATTCCAATTAAATATCTGACCGTCCACAAGCTGCAAGATAAGAACCTGTCCAAAATTGTCAAACTTCCAACTTCGAGAGAACAAAGAGACCTCTGTACTAGACGTTCTTTCTGTGCCCCAAGTTTCTGCGCCCCACGTTCCACTGCCAAACCCAAAATCAAACAGGCTGACATCAGAGCCTGTGTTGATTTGATATGCGCCCACCACCGAAGCCCCGCCGTTTCCTGTATCAGAACCGTTTGCATTGACAGGGGCCGTGATAGTGTAGGTAGAGGAGTTAGTGACTTCGGTTATTTGATACTCAGAATTCAGGATGTCGGCAGTGATTACGCCTCCTAAACTGGCTGCTCCGCTAAACGTGACAAAATCACCCTCGACCGCGCCATGAGCGGCGTCGGTTACGGTGAGTGTCGGGGAGCCTGAAGAGGCTGCAAACGTAACGTCGCCTGCTGTAGTCGTGGCTCTCAAAGGCGTTATGTCTGACCAGATTCCACCATTTGAAACGTAGACTTTACGGTCCGTGCCGACAGCTAAATAGGGGCTTCCGGCTAGGTTGTTCCACGAAAAAGCCTCGGTCGCATCGCCGACAAGATAAGCAGCAGCTCCATTGAAATAGGTCCATCCACCTATCTTTTCTGGCAAGCCAAAACGAAAGCGCACGTTATCACAATTCGTCCACCCGCCTTCCGCACCGTATTCGGTGTTCTGCTTGTCGATGCCGGGCTTTAATGCCAATCGGAAATAAGCCATACGGTTACCAATCTCGTTACAAGTATTTGCCCGTCTCGATCATAGATGCGAGTTCGTGGCTGCGACCCTTTACGTCCCGACTCCATTTTGAATCAAGGAATTCTTTTGCTGCGAGGGTATAGTCGGCTGATTCCATAGCCGATAGCGCGTTTTTAAAGCCGCGAAAGCGCGTGGCGCCAAGGTTAAAGCTGATGTCAATCATAGCATCTTTTCTGACATCATCAAGATCGTTAAACCACGGATATTCAGAAGAAAGCTCTTTAATAACTCGCGTTATGTCGTTCTCCAGTAGGTAATCGACTTCATCGTCGGACAAACCAATCCCAGACTTTGAAATATTTCTCCCTACCCCGATGGTTTCGTAACCGGCAGAGCACAAGTAAACGTGGGACCTTACGCCCTCGTGGCGCTTGAGCATCTCTAGTAGTTTTTCCATCTCACTTCTTTCCATTACTGCCACCAAAGAAATAAGCAGATATACCTGAGACAAGTCCGCCTAAGTACCCTAACACCAGATTAACTACCCCGTCGTCGTTTGCGTCGGGAGGCTGTATGGTAACCATAAAGATGTAGGCTAGGAAACCTATTAGGCTAATGACAGCAAACACCTTAGGGGTGGGGTCGTCAGAGAACTTTGCTCTTGCGTCCTTGCGGTCATCGACTTCGGCCTTAAACGACTCAAGGTCAATTTCCATCTCTCGGATACGGTCGCCAAACTCCCTGTCCGCCTGTTTTACTAGTACAGCTTTTTCGGGTTGGCTTTGCAGTATCTCTTCGATTTTGTCAACGCTTGCATCGGGGCTACCTAGCTTACTAGCGACCATTTTAACCGCCATACTGGCCATCGGGCCACCCGCAGCTTGAGCCACGGTAGGTGCAAGCGCCTTGAGTAGAGCGCCTATTTTAATCATGCTTCTGCGTTTTCTTCGGATACGATTTCGTCAATAGTGTCGCACACATCAGGTACGACCACGCCAGTAGTGGCAGACAGAGCACCTCGGCCTACGGCTCGCATGCCTTTGTATATGCCCGAACAATACAGCTCTTTGTTTTCACGTACTTGCTCAACGGTGGTGCAGGAAACCATAAGTAGTGCAATGCTAAATATCAACGCCAGTTTTGCCATTTTTCTGATCCTCTAGGAATTGGGTTAGTCGTTCTTTGTAACCGTCCATAAAATGATCTGACACACGATCCTTAACACCCCTATCTTTTTTGCGTAGGTACTTACTAGGATTTATGTAGTCTACACCTGCATTAGAAAAGTACAGCATCTCTTGTGATTTGCTCGGGCCGTAGCACAACCGAGGTATACGAGCTACGCTGTCACTGCCGTTAACACAGGATATTTGGTTGTCTAGGGCCATCGGCTTTTTAAAACCTTTGAAGAACGTATTAGGCTTGCCAAAAGTTATAAGGTGCAGGTTATCGTGCTTGCCGTTTAGCTTGGCGGCTGTCAGCTCAGCAAGCGCCCCACCGAGGCTATGGCCGCAAATTAGAGTGCGCTTCTCGGGATCTATTAGCTTTTTGATTTGGCCCCAAACAGAAGCATGGGCCGTGACAAACCCGCCATGACACAGCCTGCCTGCATACGGGACAGGGACCGCCATTAGGTTAAAAGCCCAGTCGCCCACCTGCTGCGTGCCACGGAATACAATAATGTCGATGGTTTTTCTTCGGACGAAGTAGGCAGTGGTAGAGGTCAGCTTGGACTCTATCTTGATCACGTCTTTATTTTTTTCGTTGTACGCCTTCATTGACCATGAGCAGGCCATTTTCAGCATTACCGGATCGAGTTTCATTTGTCTGCCTTGTTCTCTAGTCGCTTGAATATAGCCCCAAGCATCTCTTTGATCTCGCGGATGTCTTCGCGGTAGTCGTCCTTTGCCACGTACTGCATCGGTATAGCTTTCATTTCGGCGTCAATGCGGTCTAACAAAGCAAATACACGGTTGACTAACCAACCGCCAATAAAACCCGCCAAGGCGATAGCTACGTTAAACATTACTTGATATTCCATACTACTACCCTACCGCTACAGCAGCTATATAAATAGCAGAGCCTGCACACATTGCCAGTGCAAACAAGGCAATAATGACGTTCTTCAGCTCACGTTGTCGCTGTAGCTTCTCACGTTGTATTTTCAGAAGCTCACGCTGAGCCGCAGCCCTACGGTCACGCTCTTGCGTTCTAATTTGCATCATTTTTTGATACATAGGCGTCTTGCCTTGGGCCATGAACATCTTTTTAATCTGCGCTTCATATCTGTCGCAAGCTATCTCAGCCTCGACTATTCTCAGAGCGTAGGACTCTACGGACTGTTCGCCGTAGGCCCCGTTTGGCTTTCGCCTGTGCTCTTCTTTCGCTTCTTGGACTTTCTCTTTGGCGTCGTAAAAATCGCCAACTTGTCCCAGAATTTCATTGGCCTGCTTACCTGTGTCGATTGCAGACTGTATGAGGTCAAAGGCTTTCTTAGCCGCCCCTAGTGCTAGTCCGATTTCAATCATTTAATTCTACTCTACTTTTAAGTCACTGTATTACTACAGTATCGGTGTCTTCAAAAAATAGCATAGTGCCTTCGCACACCATATTCCAATCTGGCCCTTCCTGCTCGCTTCGAGAAGGCACTTCAATGATAACATGTCTAGCTAACCACTCTGTATCGTCTTGTAGCACACGCCAGACGTGCTCTTCCGTACCCCTGCCCGATTGTCCACGAGCTTTGTTAAACCTTATGCGGTATTTAAGCGGCATTTACTTTCCAACATAATCTATAAACTGGGCTATTGAAACTCTTGTTCCGGCCCCGTATAAAGGCATGGCGGCATGAGTCGCACATCCGGGGAAGACAACCGCTCGATTATGCACGGCCTCAATAGTTACTCCCTGTTCAGGGAAAGAAAACTCTCCTCCTGTAAACTCTCCGGCTCG
>Ga0315320_10000124_pt1 | contig 59393 bp, 50 predicted proteins | sample M140m21515metaG_FD_203458 | JGI IMG/M metagenome (GOLD analysis project Ga0315320, IMG submission 203458) | Ammonia-oxidizing marine archaeal communities from Monterey Bay, California, United States - M1 40m 21515 | ecosystem: Environmental > Aquatic > Marine > Coastal | place: USA: California... | reverse complement strand
TGTAGAAGGAGTAATACCAGTAGGTAAAGAAGGTGCAGAATAACTATATGATGCTGTAACACTAGCAGTATTATTTTTACTATATGTAGTAAAATTATTAGAATCATATTGTGAGAGAGCGAAAACATGAACAGTATGGAATATATTAGAATTATTACCTTGATAAGTTGGTGCGAGCCATAATTGATTCCAATTAGAATCAAATAATGTCATTCTATAATTGGTACCACCACCTTGCCAGAAACGTTTTGTCATAGCATCACCACCACCTCTATCTAAACCTCTAATAACAATAGCAGATAGATTTTGGAAAACAACATTATCATCTAATATAACGTAATAATTACCATTATCGCCATCATTCGTACGATGATAAGTACCTAAATTATTATCAGTAAGAGCATTTGCACCACTGGAATTATATCCATTGCCAGATGCATTAGCAGTAGAAGAATCGAATGAAGCACCGCCAGTACCAAAACGGACAGTTTTTCCTTGTGCAATATCAGTAGTGCCTTGATATAATGATACTTCATGCATAGAGATTGTTTGACCATTTTGATCAATTTTAATATATTTAACATGATTTTCATCAGGTGGTTGATAATAGAAGGAATGTTTTTCACTAGCAAAATGTCTAAGTTCATCGGTTAAAACATCAAGTCGGTTATTTCCAGAAGTTGTTTCATAAATTAAATTACCACAAATATCTATTGTCAATTGTTTAGTAGTATTTGTATAAAATGACATTTCATGGTTTGCTAACTCATATAATAACCTACCATCAAAATTAGAATGACCGGTAGTTCTTTTAAAATCTAAATAAGTCATTGTTCCGCTAGCAACAAAATCCATAGCGTGATTATAATTACCAGAAGAACCTGTTTTTCCCAAATGAATACCTTCTACTTGTGTAGTATTATCTCTATCACCAAAAATATGTAAAGCACTAGCAGGGCTTAAAGTGCCAATACCTACATTACCAGGAACAATAACTGTTTCAGAAGATCTACCCAATACAACTTGATTACTTGCTGTTATTTGAGTACCAAAACCTAATGCAGTAGAATAATCATAATTGTTAGCATTAGCATTAGCTTGACAACCTACGTATGTATTATGAGTACCGGTTGTATTAGCATTACCAGCATTTCTTCCTAATGCAGTATTTTTTTGACCAGTAGTATTACCACGTAATGCATTACGCCCAACAGCAACATTATATTCGCCGGTTGTGTTAGTATATAACGATTCCTTGCCAATTGCAGTATTTTCATCGCCCGTAGTGTTAGACCTTAATGAGCTGTACCCAATTGCAGTACTTTCATTGGCCGTAGTGTTAGAAAATAACGCATTGTATCCATTGGCAACATTAAATCTGCCCGTTGTGTTACTATATAACGCTTCTCTTCCAATGGCATTATTATAGCTGCCCGTTGTGTTAGTGTGTAACGCGCTGTATCCAAGGGCTGTATTATCTACGCCCGATGTGCTCGCTTGTAACGTGTTTGACCCAAAGGCTGTATTAGAATTACCCGTTGTGTTAGTATATAATGAACCAATTCCATAGGCAGTATTCATACTGCCCGTTGTGTTAGATTTTAACGAGTGGTATCCAGTGGCAACATTATATTCGCCCGTTGTGTTATTCTCTAATGCTCGGTATCCATTGGCAGTATTATAAGAGCCGGTTGTGTTAGATTTTAACGATTCGTACCCAATGGCAGTATTTTGGCTGCCCGTTGTGTTAGCATATAACGATTTGTTTCCAATGGTAGTATTATAATAGCCCGTTGTGTTTTTATATAATGCATCATTTCCATAGGCAGTATTTTGGCTGCCCGTTGTGTTATATCTTAACGCCCTGTATCCTGTGGCGATATTATTATTACCGGTTGTGTTAGCATATAACGATGTGTTTCCAATGGCAGTATTATAATAGCCCGTTGTGTTTTTATTTAAAGTATTAATACCGAATGCGGAGTTATCAAATCCCGTTGTGTTATCCTTCAACGCAAAGTATCCAGAGGCAGTGTTATTATATCCGGTTGTGTTATTATATAACGCAAAGTATCCAGTGGCAACATTATTACCACCGGTTGTTAAACTATGTAATGCATCCTTTCCAACAGCAGTATTACTATCACCCGTTGTTAAACTATTAAATACACCGTGTCCAACACCAGTATTATGGTTGGCATTATTTAGTGTACCAGTATTAGTACTACCGATTAATAAAGAACTACTAAAGTTTGTGCCTCCATATTTAACATCACTGATGCCATCAAGAGATAAACTTATACCACCGGAAGAAATAGCATTAAGTTGTGATTGAATACTAGAAGTTACACCACTAAGATAACCCAATTCGGATTGTAAAACAGAGCCACTCCCTAACTTTAATTCGCCAGTTAATTTCATATGACCTTGTACATGAAATGCATGAGTAGGATTATTAGTTCCGATGCCGACATAACCAGAAGAATTTATACGCATTTTTTCAGTATTGTTTGTATTAAATATCAAATTAGCTGCTGCTCGTTGAGTAATAAAAGCGTCTTTTGCACTATTGACTGTAATTTGAAAACCATCCCCATTACCAGTTCCAGTACTGTCATTCGTCAATTGTAAATATGTGGTAGTGGAGTCGTGAATATGAAATTGTCTTGATGGGTTATTAGTGCCAATGCCGATATAACCATTATTTCTAATACGCATCTTTTCAGTGTTGTTTGTAGACAAGACCATATCAGAATTTTCACGGTTGGTTATGTATGCTATGGAATCAGAATGATTTATTGCTAATTGAAAACCATCATTAGAACCAGTTCCCATTGATGATCCTGCAGTCAATTGTAAAGTTGCGCCGGCAGAGGCGTTATGTATATGTAATTCTCTAGTAGAACTAGTAGTTCCGATACCAATTTTTCCGGTTCCAGTAATAGCCATTCTAGGTTGATTATTAGTATAAAATTGCATATTTGCATTTTCGCGTTGTATCAAATACGCTATATTGCTGGTTCTTTCAACTACAAGATGAAAACCACTGCTTCCATCGGAACCACTTGTATCATGTGAAATTTGCAAAGTGGTATTAGTATTAGCATCAGTTTCATGTAAGTGAAGTTTCATGGCAGGACTATTAGTTCCGATACCGATATTACCATTTGTATGAACACGCATTTTTTCATTATTGGCAATGTTGAATGAAATAATTCTAGAGGTAGTAGAAGCATTTAAAAAAGTATCACCGAAAGAATTTTGCATTAAAGCATAACCGGCAGAGGTATTATTAACAACACTGGCATGACCGATTAGAGCACTGCCGTTCCAAGCACTTTGTGAACCTATTTCCATATATCCAAATTGAGATATGGTATTAGTATTAGCACCTCCCCTTATCCAACCAGTTCCTTTAATGTTACCTTCAACATGAAATTTTTCAGTAGGATAATTAGTGGCAATACCAAAGTTACCATTAGACAAAAGACGCATTTTATCAGCATTCTCTACTCTAAACGACATAGCCGTTGCTGTGCTTGGAATATTCAGATAGGTATTTCCACCGCCATCTTGTAAAAACCCATACTTGGTACTATTATTATAGTCAATATGTGACAGTGAAGCGGCATCATTATGTCCACAATAACCAACGGCAGCACGTCCGAAATAAGAAATGGTATTTGAATTATAAGCAGCTCTAATAGAACCATTTACATCTAATTTTGATTGAGGATTATCAGTACCAATACCGACATTACCACCATTTTGAATTCTCATAGCTAATGTAGTATCATCATAAAAGTCAGCGATATTAGCAGTGCCATGTTGTCGTGCAATTAAAGCAGGTCCAGTACCGTTATTAGATATATCTAATTGGTCAGTAACTTGAACATTAGTAGTCGTTTTATTAAATGCACCAGTAATATTAAAGTCACCATCAACTGTTAAATTATTTTTAATATTAACATTACCAGTGTTGCCGATTGTGACACGTTCAGTTCCAGCGGTGAAAAATTTAAGTTCATCATTATCAGCTCCGGCAGATGTTTCAGCAGAAATATATGTATCTTGGTCAACATCTTTAACGCCACCTAGAGAACCCCAAGCATTACCAGCTCCGAAACCTTCGTAAGAACTAGTAGTAGTATTATACCGAATATAACCATAATGAGAAGAATCAGTAGCAGTAGGTCTTTGTGCTGTAGTACCAACGGGTATTTTTATGGAATCAGTAGAATCAATAGCTAATCTAACAGCAGGATTAGTACTGCCGATACCGACATTACCATTTGTAAGTATTTCCAAAGCATTAATAATAGAACCTGCGTCATTTTTAAATATTCTAAACTTATTAGTACTGTGCACATCAACGCCCCAATATTTGTTTGTAGCAGTACCTGTAAACGCCATATATATTTGACCACCTTCACTTCCTACAGGCATACATCTTATTGTACCATTGACACTTAATTTATCAGTAGGATTACTAGTGCCGATACCTAAATTACCAGAAGCAGTTAAACGCATTCTTTCACTAGAACTTGTATCAAATATCAAATCGGCAGCTTCACGTTGAGTAATAAAAGCTTGTTTTGAAGTGTTTACAATGAATTGAAACCCATCATTACTACCTGTTCCTGTATTTGTATTCGTCATTTGAAAATAAGTGCTTCCAGTAGTGTGTAAATGTAATAGTCTTTTTGGAGTATGAGTGCCAATACCTACGCTACCATCTCCATCTAATGACATTTTCAAACTACCACCAATTCTAAATCTTGTACGCTGTCCAGAAACAGAATTAATGGTAGTTTCTCCAGCACTACTAACTGCGATTCCATATGACTGATTATCATTATGGTCTACATGTGCGAATGTTGCATAGTTTGTTAAATTGACAGCATGTCCAATGGCAGCACGTCCGAAATAAGAAGTGGTATCACTATTATATCCACCTCTAATAGAGCCGTTAACATCTAACAATGATTGAGGCGAATCACTACCGATACCGACATTACCAGAAGAATTTATACGCATACGTTCAGAATTGTTTGTTTCAAATCGCATGTTAGCTGCTTCTCGTTGAATAAAAAAAACATCTTTTGAACTATTGAGTGTAAATTGAAAACCATTACCAGCACTAGTTCCAGTACTGTTATTCGACAATTGTATACATGGGGTTGTAGTAGAGTGAATATGTAAATTACGTGATGGATTATCAGTGCCGATACCGAGTTTGCCATCGCCTTTTATTCTAACTCTTTCAGTAGTACCGGCTTTAAAAATAAGGTCATGGGATGTACTATTAGATTGACTTATAAAATCAGCTTCAGATTCAATGCCACCACTTACTTGCATATCACCAGTGAATTTAATACTGCCATTAATATCTAATGCTACAGTAGGATTACTGACGCCAACACCGACAAAACCATTTTTTGCGACAGTCATTCTTAGTGTGTTATCAGTAAAAAATTTAAGTTGGTCGTTATCAGCACCAGCATAATTTTCAGCAGTAATATATGTATCTTGATCAACATCTTTAATACCACCGAGAGTTCCCCAAGAATTACCAGCACCGAAACCTTCAAAAGAACTATTAGTAGTATTATATCGAATATATCCGACATGGGTACTATTAATAGCGATAGGTCTTTGTGCAGTAGTACCAACAGGTATTTTTAAAGCAACATTACCATGCATAGTTAAATTGCCATTTAAAGATAAATCATTATCAGTAAGTTGCATAGCAAGATTACCATTTTCAGTGGGCATTTTACCGACACTAATATTATTACCAGAAGCATCTTTAATATAATCCCAAGTTCCAGCACGATTATAATACCATTTATATTCAGAAGTGGTATGGAATTTCATAGTATCAGTATCAACACCTAAACCTATACTAGTAGTAGGAGTTTGGCCGATATCAAATGGTGTTTCATATAGAACGATTTTATTAGGACCAGGGAAATTTCTAGTATTAGGTTGAACACGTATATGACCACCTTGGCGGTCACCGGAAGGTCCACAATCAACTCTTAAATCTCCTGAAATATCCATAGCGTATTGTGTTGAAGCGAAAGTTTTATTAATACCAATTTTATATTTAAGTGTTTCATATTCTTTAATGTGAATGGATTGAGCCAAATCGGAAAGAGAGAATGGGGGTGCACCTCCAGAACCAGAACTGGAAAAAGCTACACCATCTAATGGATCATTAAAACTCATTTGACCGAAATCGCCACTAACTCCGATGGATTGTATAATTGTGGGCATATCTATAATATAATAATAGGTTTAAAATTTTTATTATATTACGAAAATCTATTTTCTAATGCTAAAATACGTTTATTAAGTGATTTATTTTGCTCTGTTAATTGTTTAATAGCTTCTATTAATGGTGCTACTAAATTAGAATAATTAACTCCCTTAAAGTCCTTAAATCCTTCTTTTTCGTTATATGTTTCCACTAATTCGGGAAATACTTGTTCAACTTCTTGTCCAATTAGTCCAACATGTTTTTTATCAGAAGTATGTTTATTATAATAAACACCTCTCATATTATTAATTTTAGCTAACGCATTGTCAATAGTAACAATATTAGTTTTTATTCTTTCATCAGAATTAGCAATAAGAGCTTCTGAAGATAATATATTACCAGAAACTTCTAATATTTCACTTGGTAATGCAACACCGATGCCGACAGAACCACCTAAAAATCTAGCTGCAATTTTATTAGAATATTTAACATAAGTATTGGGTTGAAGATTAACTTCCAAACCTAATATTTGATGTTCTGCATTACCAAGAGTTTGAGAGAAATCACCTGTACTTTCTATTTTTGCGATTGGTCCCCAACAACTAGGAGCGGTAGCGGCACCACCATTTAATAAACCTTGTACATAAAATACATTTAATGAACTATCGAGTGCTCCTGTCATACCAATCATATTACTTTGTACAGGTGGTTGTCCTTCAGTTCTAGGAATTACTTGTCTTACATGTAACCCATGTTTAGGAAAAGCGGTACCAATGCCAACATAACCGCCTTCTTTTTGAATAACAACGCTATCTCTCGTAGCTTGAGCAGTATCATTACTAGAACCAATTTCTAATAAACCTAATCCGTTCATAGATGCTTGATATGAGTCAGTGTATCTAATATAACCAAAATCACTGCCATGACCACTAGCTAAAGTATCACTTAATTTATTTTTAAATATAATACTACTAGTTCCACCTTGGTCTTCATGAGATAATGTAATTGTTCCACCGGTATTAGAAGCTCCATAAATACCATTAGTTTCATGAATATGAAATTTACCTAATGTGCTATTAGTTGAAATACCAATATTTTTATTTGTATTTTGAAATCGCATAATATCAGTATTTGCAACTTTTAATGATAATATATTTGTTCCGTTTACAACTGAATCGCCATTTGTATCTTGTCTAACACAAGCATCAATTGCAGTATTTCTATCTAAATGGCTGAAAGTTGCTACATCAGTGGTACCAGCAAAACCAATAGCTGCTCTACCTAGAAATGATTGTACATCTTTATCTTTGCCAGCATCAAATGTACCAAATATAGTGCCAGTTGCATTACCACTAATATCACCATGTACTTTCAAATCTTTATTTCTTAATTCCATTGCTAATGTAGCTGTTTCAGTTGTATCAGTGCCAGTCCAACCAGTTCCACCATAATAAAATACATGGTCACCTTGAGAGAAATAAGTAACTTCATCAGAATTAACACCAAAACCATATTTATGACCACTTAATTTAATTTTATTAGGACCTCTCATACCATTTGCTTCATCAAATTGTAAATAAGAACCTTGTGCATTTGTACCATTTTGAGAACCAGTAATATTATCTAAAAATAAATTACCTACAATTTCCATTTTTGCTTCAGATTTTGGAAACATAGTTCCTATACCAACATTGCCATTTGATTTATCAATAGATAATCTAATAGCACTATTTTGTTCATCATATATAGAAAAATTTTTAGTAGAATGTGCAGCACCGACATCTTGCGCAACTCCGGAATTAATACTGAATAAATCTTGTCCATTGTTATTAAATTTAATAATAGATTCACCTCTTTGTTTTGATTTAATAACCAAACCTGCATCATAATCTACTTGACCACCAAAATTTATAGGTCCTTTATTTTCAATTGTCATCATCATGCTATTACTTAAATCTTTTCCTGAAGAGAATGTATCTGAGATATTACATATATGTAATTCACTTTGTGGGAAAGTAGTTCCTATACCAACTTTTCCATTAAAATCTATTCTCATTCTCTCTGTTCCAGATGTAAAAAACTTTAATTGATCATTATCTGCAGCGGGATTATCTTGTGCAATAATTTTTGTATCTTGGTCAACATCTTGTAATACTGTTATTGTATCCCAATATCCTCCTCTATAACCTTCAAATACATTGGTTTCTTTATTAAATCTTATATACCCATCTACTGTTCCTGGTCTTTGAGCATTTGTTCCTGATGGTAATCTAATCGCATCTGCGCCACTAATATCAAGAGAAACTAATGGATTATTATTTCTAATTGCAATATTACCACATATATCGACAACTAAACTCTTATTAGTAGATTCAAGTCCAGTAGAAAAATTTTTAGATACACATTGTATAAAGTCGTTATCTGTACCATTAAAATCATCATAATCTTGAATTAATTTAAATGTGGGACCACCTTCTTTTGTATTTTGTATAGTATATGGTGAACCATTTGTGGTAATAAAATTATCATGTAAATGAGTACCATCTACAAATGTTATACCATACATATCTACACTTCCTTCAAAACAACCTACTGTATTTTGTGTAACACTTGTTCTTGTATTTGTATAATCCTCTAATGTAAAACTATCTCCATTTAATAATTTATTCATTCTATTATTATTATAAAATGATGAACCATTTCCTAAGCATAATTTTCCTCCACTTAAATCTATATTTGCATTAGATACATCTATATGATTACCAAAAAATGAATTTCCTACTATTCTCATACTTCCACTTACATCAAAATTTACATTTGGTATAGGGACATTGCGTTCTAAGTTATTTGGATATGAAAATGATATATCATGATTTATAGTTAAAATTCCGGATGGATCCATTAATGCGCGTTGGTCATCATTTATAGAAAATCTTATTATGTCCCCTTTTTTTGCATTTATATATGTATTTCCGCATAAATCTTGCCCAAATGCCCAACCATTATTTGTAGGACCAGCATGATTTGTATGTGCAAACATAGCCCAATCATGATATTTAACATATCCCATTTGTGCTACACCTAAATCCATCCTGCCTTTTTTATCATCTTTATTTACTATTAATGCTGCAACATTACTTACATCATATGGTTTTTTTGATATATGACAATCTCCACTTACATCTAATTTATATGTTGGTTGAAGACCAATGCCTACTTTACAATTAAAACTGCCATCATGGTTAACTATTAAATTTCTATGTATTTCTGTATTACCTCCATCTAATATTTCAAATACTTTCTCTGCATCATCATAAAATTCTAGTACACTTTCATTTCCCATTTGTCTAGCTATTAATGCCGGACCTGTTCCATCATTTGATATATCTATTTGTTCTGTAACTGTTACGTTTGTATTTGTAATTATATAATCCCCAATAAAGTTTAATGAGCCATCTATTATCATATTTCCTTTAACTCTCACATCACCTGTATCATTATGATTACCTCTATTCGCCGGAACTATATTCAATACTTTATTTTTTGATGTAATTGAATTTTCATGTATAACTATTTCTGGTGTTGCTATCATGCCATTTAAAGATAAATCGCCTCCATTAAAATATGCATTACTTCCTTCTCTTAAATATAAATCACCACCGCTAATATCTACAAATCCATTATAATAAGTTTGTATATGCCTATTCGCTCTATATGAATCTAACCATTTTATATCATTTAAATAATTACCACTTGTATCACTTGGTCCACCTCTGTTAATTGTCGGTGCTAATGGAACAATATTACCACATAAATCCAATATTTGTCCACTACCGTTTATAGTTGCACCTATTTTATATGTTGAATCATATGGTGATAATATATGACCATTTGCATCTAAAATACCTGTTAATATATGATTTTTATCGAATACATAGGCTCCTTCTACTGGATTGCCGCTTATTTCATATGGAGGTGCCATTTATAATATACCTATAAGTTATAAATACATATATATTTATAATTTTAAACATTAAATTTTTTGATTATAGTTGATTAATAAAACCATTTACATCTATCTCTTTTCCAAATGTTACTTTTTGAGAAGGATCTAAATTTGGTAAAGTATTTAAACTTAAATCTGTTCTTGCCAAATTAGATACTAAACTACTAATTCCAGTAGTATTTGTATTTTGTTGTGTTGTTAAACCTGAAATACTTGTTCCAACATTAGCTGTTACACCTGATAATGATTTTAAATTCGCTGTTGTTACTGCTGTTTGACTAGTAAAATCACCAGCCGAATTTGTTACATCAAATATTGTTAATCCATCAGAATCAAGTGTATAGTGTGGTTTTTTTTGTACTGTCTCTTTATAAAAACCTAAAGTATGGTCATTTCTTACTAATACATTGCCGCTAATATCTACAAATCCATTAACGTAACTCTTTCTGAGTTTATTAGCATTGTTAGATAAATCAAAGAATAGGGATCCACTCATTATATATTACTATTCACAAATTAATAATTTATATTATTTTAATTATTAATCTAAAGTCTTAATTTATTTTTTTATAGAATTGCATAATTTAATACCATTGTACTATCATTAGCTAATGTACCTCCTGATTTATTTGTTATAGATACTATGAAACTTCCGGAAACTACTGTATGAATTCTTACATCAACATTTATACTTGCATTAGCTAATACAACTGATGTTGCAAGTACTTTATTACTTGTAATTGTAATATCCGCATGAGTAACATCATTTACTAAATCAGCTGCAAGTGTTAATGTATGACTAATACCAGAATTATTTGATGTAACGGCACCTGCACTTGTTGCGACATCAGATGTTACTGCTGTTTTAGAAACACTAGGATTGGTTAATACAGGAGCAGTAAGTGTCTTATTTGTAAGTGTTTGTGCACCAGTGTCAGAAACAAGAGTTGCATCGCTATTACCAATTGTTGAACCACCTGGTAGTGTAAGAGTATTTGATGCACCTTCACTATGAGCTGCAGAAGCAATTTTCTGTCCATGAGAGTTTGCGTGGCAATTAAGTTGAATTTGACCAACTACACTTGAACCATCACCCTTAACCTCTAATATTTGAGTTGCAGGGTCTACTATTAAATTACCACTTGCGGTTGTTGTTGTTCCACCAAGAACAGCTGATGTAAGTGTCTTATTTGTTAATGTGTCAGTAGTAGCTTTACCTACTAAAGTATCAGTACTTGTAGGAAGTGTTAATGTTCCAGTATTAGAAATACTTGAAATAACAGGAGCTGTCAATGTCTTGTTTGTTAATGTGTCAGTAGTAGCTTTACCTACTAAAGTATCGGTGCTTGTAGGAAGTGTTAATGTTCCAGTATTAGAAATACTTGAAATAACAGGAGCTGTCAATGTCTTATTTGACAATGTTTGAGTAGATGTTAATTGAACTATATTACTGGTTGTAACACTAGCAAGTGAAGTAGCAGTAGCAGCATTACCTGTAGTATCTGCGGAACCTGTTGTATTAACACCAGGTAAATTTATATTAGCACTACCATTAAATGATACACCACCAATAGTTCTAGAAGTTGCTAATACAGTAGCAGTAGCAGCATTACCTGTAGTATCTGCGGAACCGGTACCATTAACACCAGGTAAAGTTATAGCAGCACTACCATCAAAAGATACACCACCAATATTTACAGCAGAAGCTAATTTAGTAGCTGTGGCCGCATTGCCAGTACAAGAACCTGAACTTCCAGTTACATCACCAGTTACATCACCAGTTAATGCACCACTGAAATTTGTGGCACTAAGAGTTGCGGTTGAAGGATTATATGTTAATGTGCCAGTATCATCTAATAAAGCATTGCTTTCATCATTAAATACAACCGGGAATGCGGTATCTGCGGTGGAATCTGTTACAGTTACTGTACTAGCAAGAGTTGCTGTGGCAGCATTGCCAGTACAAGAACCTGAACTACCACTTGTGTTACCAGTTACATCACCAGTTAATGCACCAACAAATGCGGTAGATGAAATACTTGTAGCACCAGTAATTACACCGGCATTAACATTAACAGTTCCATCTAATACAATAGCTGAACCGTTTGCGGGGGTAATGTTAAGTGCACCTGAAGAAGAACTGATTGTATTAAGGTCAAGTGATAAATTATCAACAGTAAGTGCAGTAAGAGTACCAACTGAAGTAATACCAGTTTGTGCAGCATCAACACTTAATGTATTACCAGATTTGGATAAACCAGTTCCGGCAGTGATTTGACCAGCTCCAGAGAATTGTGTGAATGTAAGAGCATGTGTTCCTACTGTACCATTTGTATCATTGGTGCATACAAATCCAGCATCACCATTGGCAGTACCTTTTTCAACAAATACAAAATTGCCTTTAGCATTAGAAGCAGCTGCCATATCAACAGCTCTTGTAGGAGCTCCAGAAGCATTAACTGTATAAATACCATTTTCAGAACCAGTTGCTTGGTCTTTAATAAGAATTCTATCACCAGTAGCTAAAGTAACACCATCAATAGATGAAGTATTAGCAAAATCAGATGCTAAAGTACCAGCAGCAGTAGTGGCAACAACAACAGAACCCTTAACATCTAATCCTTCAGCGACACCATCAACATATGATTTGGTAGCTAAATGAGCATCTGCTGTGGGTGTTACACCAGATACAACTAAAGAAAAGGTTTTAGCTCCACCAATAGTTTGGTCACCTGTTGTATAAACACCATTTGTAACAGTAGCAGCATTACCGGTACAAGAACCGGAACTTCCAGTAGTATCTTGATTTAATGTAGGAACATCAGCAGCGACTAATGCTCTGAAAGAAGCAGCTCCATCAGAACCGTTAGGTGCAGCATATACGTAATTTTGTGTTTTAGAACCAGCGATGCTATTTAATTCAGCGGCAGTAGCGGAAACAGCAGTTCCACCAATAGCTAATTTACTAGCACCAAAATTAAATAATCCAACATCACCATCAACAGTAGCAACTGTAGTATAAGAACCATTATCACTTACTCTGAATATAATATCCTTATCTGTTGTTTTATTTTCAATATATAAGTCATCGCTTGCTACATAAAGGCCAGCATCACCACCAACACCTAATGTTAATGAACCAGCAGCACCAATACCAGTGACATTAGACGCAGGTGTTACAGCAGTATCAACATCAATTGATAATAAACCACCAGTTGTCATATTACTTGTACCATTATCAATAGCACCGAAATCGGCTGTAATAGAACCAGATGCTAATGCACCAACAGTTGTAAGACTACTAGCGGATGCAAGACTAGAAGCAACATATGTTGTAATATCGCTTACAAGACATTGTTTCATAGTTCCATCATCAGAAATAACAACACCATCAGTTCCTGCTAATGTAACAGTAGCTTGTGTAGTAGCGGAACCATCCATAATATTTAATTCAGCAGCAGTAGCGGAAACAGCAGTTCCACCAATAGCTAATTTACCAGCGACAAAATTAAATAATCCAACATCACCATCAACAGTAGCAACAGTTGAAGCAGAACCACCAACATTTACTCTGAATATAATGTCTTTATCTGAAGTAGCATTTTCAATATATAAGTTATCAGTTGCAACATAAAGACCAGCATCGCTACCAGCACCTAATGTTAATGAACCAGCAGCACCGATTGCGGTACCATCAACATTAATAGATAATAAACCACCAGATGTAATATTACTTGTACCATTATTAATAGCACCGAAACCACTTGTAATAGAACCGCTATCTAATGCGGATGTAGCTACGATTCCAGATTGTGCATATGTTTTAATATCACTAGCTAAACATTGTTTCATAGTATTTGCGTCAGCATCATTCATAACGAAACCATCACCATCAGCCAATGTAACAGTAGATTGTGTAGTACCAGCATCCATAAGATTTAATTCAGCACCGGTAGCAGTAATAGCTGTTCCTCCAAGGGTTAAAGATGTAGAAGCAGATAATGTTGTGAAAGCACCGGTTGAAGCAGTAGAAGCACCAATAGCAGCACCATCAATAGCACCACCATTAATATCGACAATAGTAGCAGTTAAAGTAGCATCAGAAGCAACTGTTACACTTTGATTGGCTAATGTGATTAAATCAGTATCAGCAGAATGACCGATTGTACCACTTGAAACACGAATATCACCAGCAGAAAGGCTTGTAAGAGCACCGATAGTAGTAATACCAGCTTGAGAGGCATTAACAGTCAATGTGTTACCAGATTTAGATAAACCAGTTCCGGCAGTGATTTGACCAGCTCCAGAGAATTGTGTGAATGTAAGAGAATGTGTTCCTACTGTAGCATCTGTATCATTGGTACAAACAAATCCAGCGTCTCCATTAACAGTACCTTTTTCAATAAATACAAAGTTTCCTTTAGCATCTGTAGAAGCGGCCATATCTGTAGCACGTGTCCATGCATCGCCAGAAACACAAAGATAAATACCATTTTCTGAAGCGGTAGTTTGATCTTTAACAAGAACTCTATTTCCTGCAACTAAAGTAACACCATCTACAGCTTGTGTATCTGAAAGAGTAATATCACCAGTTGTGGCAACAACTACAGAAGGTTTAATATCTAATCCTTGAGAAACACCATCAACATATGCTTTAGTAGCTACATGAGCATCTGCAGTAGGTGCACTTGAAGATGTAACATTTGTAAATGTAGGGCTGTCGCCTGTGCCTAATCCTAATGCTGTGGCAGCAGCGGAGGCAGATGTAGCACCGGTACCACCATTAGCAATGGGTAAAGCACCAGTTACTTTGGTTGTTAAATCAATGCTTCCAGCTAATTGAGCATTTGTAATTGTGGTAGAGGATATTTGTCCTGCAATAGTATCAGCAGTAATAGAACCACCAAGAGAAGTATCTACACCTGCAATAGTAATACCATCATTAGCTAATTTGGCATTGGCAATGGAACCGGTTAACATAGCATTTGTTATAGTTCCATATTGTAAAGCACCAGCATCAGTTACTTGTAATACAGTACTATTTCCACCTTTTGCAAGTTTTGAAAGGGCTGTAGCACCACTAGCATATAGAATATCACCAGTGGTATATGATGTTAGATTTGTACCACCACTTGCTACAGGGATTGTTCCACCAGTAATTTCTTGTCCAGAAAGACTTAAATAATTGGTATTAGCTAATGTAACAAGGTCTTGTAATTGACTGGTTAAAGCAAGTGTACCAGCAGAAGTTGGGACAGTAATTGTATTAGAATTACCACCTGTGAAACTAGCAATTGTTTTATTTGTAAGTGCATCGGCTGTATCTGTACCAACAAGTGTAGTTGTGGCATTAGGTAAAGTGATTGATCTATTATCAGAAGCATTGGCAATAAGAGTTGTAGTTTTATCAGCAGTTGTTCCATCAAAATCGAATGTAATTCCACGAGAACTGTTTGTTGTAAGTTTTACACTACCAGTTCCCTTGGCTTTTAATTCTAAATCAACGTTAGTATCAGTACCTTTTCCTTCTAATAATAATCCATTTCCTGTTGCACTATTTGTAAGACCGAAATAATTAACAGCAGAGGCAGTTGTATTAAACTCTAACATTTCATTACCATTGGCATCAGCAATAAATCCAGCATTAGCAAATTTAGGTTCGGTTAATGTCTTACCAGTTAATGTTAATGTTTTACCAGCAATATAAGTTCCAAAATCACTTACTAAACATTGTTTCATAGTACTATCAGCGTCGTTAACAACAACACCATCAGCATCAACTAATGTAACAGTAGATTGTGTAGTTCCGGCATCCATAACATTTAATTCAGCGGCGGTAGCAGTAATAGCTGTTCCACCAAGTGTTAAAGAAGTGGATGCAGATAATGTTGTGAAAGAACCAGCGGCGGCATTGGCAGCACCAACTGTACCTTGAATATTTGCCATAAGTGTTCCAGTTGTAATACTAAGAGCACCACCTTCAGCACCAGTAGAAGTTGTAGTACCTACAGCGAATGCTGTAGAAGAATGGTCCCAACCTATAAAAAGATTAGAATCATCACCTCTTTCAATAACAATACCAGCATCAGTAGTAGGGTTTCCGGTTGTACCAGTTCCTAACTCAAGTAATCTATCTTCAACAGTCATATTAGTTGTAGAAACAGTTGTAGTAGTACCATTGACAGTTAAATTACCAGTTACAGTTAAATTAGTATCGACAGTAGCACTACCACCTACATTTAAATTCTCTACAATACCTACACCACCGGTTACTACCAAAGCACCTGTATTTTTGTTAGTACTTGATGTAGCATTGGTAATTGTAGTTGCACCACTAGCAGCTAATGTTGTGAATGCACCGGTAGAAGCAGATGCAGCACCAATAGTAGCTCCATCAATGGCGCCACCATTGATATCAGCGGTAGGAATTACAGTTGAACCAGTAAATGTAACAGAACCATCGGCTAATGTAATTAAATCAGTATCAGATGTGTGACCAATAGTAGCTCCATCTATAGCAACATTATCAACAGTAAGAGAGGTAAGAGTTCCAACTTGTGTAATTTGACTAGATTGGTCAGCATCAACACTAAAAACTTGATTTGTTAATGTAAGACCTGCACCAGCGGTAGCAGTTTTTAATTGTAAACCTGTGCTATTTTCAATTGCGGTTGTTGCTGCCAATTGAACAGCAGAACCGGATACTTTATCAGTAGTTGTAATAGTAGCTAATTTACTATCAGCAATAGCAGCAGAACCAGAGATATTGGCGTTAGCAATGCTTGTGCTAGCAGAAGTTAAGATAGTACCTGTTTCATGAGGAAGTTTAAGAACATAATTAGCAGCTAATCCATCATCCATTGTTAATTGAGCATAGTGAGTATGACTATGTGTTGTGGATTCGTAAAATTTCATTTGAGCAGGATTATTATCACCAGATGCTTTAAGTTCAATACCATTATTAATATTAGCAGCACCGGTAAATGAAACACTTGTACCAGAGAATGTAGGTGTGCCAGCAATGCTACCACTTAGAGTTCCACCACTTAACTCTTTATTGGTTAATGTTAATGATTTAGTTGCAATATATGCACCAAAATCACTAACTAAACATTGTGTCATAGAACCATCAGCATCATTAACAACAACACCATCAGCATCAGCTAATGTAACAGTAGCTTGTGTAGTACCAGCATCCATAACATTTAATTCAGCGGCAGTAGAAGTAAGAGCAACTCCACCTAAGCTTAATGATGTAGTTTCTAAACCAGAAATAACTAATGTTCCTGCTGTAAAGTCACCATCTACAACATCTGTTGAAGAACCAGTGGCTGATGTTGAAGAACCCATTGTGAATTTATTAGCAGTTTCATCCCAACCCATAAAAACATTAGCATCATCACCTCTTTCAATGATAATACCAGCATCTGTAGCAGGATTACCAGTAGTTCCATTACCAAGTTCCATTAATTTATCACTAACAACTGTATTATTAGTATCAATAGTTGTAGTAGTTCCATTTACTGTTAAGTTACCAGATACTGTGACATTGGGAGCAGTTAATGTAGTAGTACCATGAGCATATTCTAATCCACCGACGGCAGATAAAAGACCATCTGCTCCTGTATATAAAACTCTTCCTGCTGTTAAAGCATCAGCAGTTAAATTAGCAGCTCTAAGATCATAATCACCAATATCAACGTTAGAAGAAGCTCCTTGCATAACAGCTAAGTTTTGTGCGGAACTTGTTGTTAATGAACCACCAGAAACATTAAGTGTTTTACCGGCACCTACAGTAACATCACTTGTTGCGATTGTTGCACCGTCAATTGAGCCACCATTAATATCAGCCTTTGGAATAACAACTGAACCAGAACCCTTAGCAGAAACAGTTAAATCAACATTAGTGTCATCACCAGTAGTAGAAATGATTGGGCCATTTCCTGTTGCAGCATTAGAAATAGTAATTTCATTAATAGCAGAAGCAACAGTTCCAGGGAATTTAACTAATTCATTTCCATTTGCATCTTCAATCTTTCCGGAAGAACCAAATTTAGGAGCAGTAAGAGTTTTATTGGTTAATGTATCAGTGGTATCTCTACCAACTAATGTATCTGCAGTTGTAGGTAAAGTTAATGTATTACTATTATTAGTAATAGTTGAAATAACAGGAGCAGTAAGTGTTTTATTTGTAAGTGTTTGTGTATGAGCTTTAAAAACAAATTCATCATCGGAAGCCAATAATGGTAATGTAACTGTTCTATCAGCTGCTAATTCACTTGATGCAAATACGTATTTATGGTCACTTGATGCGTCATTAATTTGAGGTGTAGTTAATGTTTTATTAGTTAATGTATCAGTAGTAGCTCTACCAACTAATGTATCTGTGCTTGTAGGAAGTGTTAATGTTCCGGTATTTGTAAGTGTACCAACTGTTACAGTTCCTGATGCAGTAAGATTAGGTACGGATAATACATTAGTAGTATCATCATATGCGAAACTGGCTTCAGCAGATAAAAGTCCATCAGTTCCTGTATATACAACTTGTCCAGCAGTTAAACTATCAGCAGTAAATGTTTGAGCTCTGAAGTCATAATCACCGATATCAAGATTGGAAGCAGCACCTTGTACAATAGCTTTATTTTGAGCGGCAGTTGTAGTAAATGAACCACCAGATGTGCTTACACTACCATTAAAAGTACCTGTAAGATTACCTTCAATATTAGCAACTAATGTTCCTGTGGTAATGTTAAGGTCACCAGTGCTTGAACCGGTGTCTGTGGTTGTGCCAAGTTTGAATTTATCTTCTGATTCATCCCAGATAAAGGCAGCATTATTACCAGTTGAACCACGTTCAATAATAATACCAGCATCATTTGAAGCTGCACCGGTTAAACCACTGCTTAATTCAATTAATGAGTCAGAAATTGTTGTATTAGTAGTATTAACAGTTGTGGTAGTTCCATTAACAGTAAGATTACCAGTTACAATAGCATCGCCAGCTACACTTAAATCACCACCAACATTAGCATTTTTAGCAATACCAGCACCACCGGATACAATAAGACCACCTGATGTAGTGTTAGTACTTTGTGTAGCATCACTGAGTGTAGTAATACCAGTTACACCTAATGTACTTGAAGCAGCTAATGTGGTAAATGCACCGGTGGATGTAGATGCAGCACCAATGGCTGTTCCATCAATAGCACCACCATTAATATCAACGGTAGTGGCAGTTAAAGTAGCATCAGAAGCGAGTGTAATAGATTGTGCAGCCAATGTAATTAAATCAGTATCGGCGGAATGACCGATTGTAGTTCCATCAATAGCAATATTATCAACAGCAAGAGATGTTAATGTACCTACAGATGTAATTTGTCCTGATTGGTCGGCATCAACAGCCAATACTTGGTCAGTTAATGTAAGACCGGCTCCACCTATGGCAGATTTTAATCTTAAACCAGTACTATTTTCAAGAGCAGATGTAGTAGATAATTGAACAGCAGAACCAGATACTTTATCAGAAGTTGAAATAGTAGTAAGTTGTGCATCAAGAATTCCACCATTTAATTTACTTTGATGGATACTACCAGTTAACATATCACTTGTAACAGTACCTGTATCACCAGTTGTTATAACTGTACCACTTACGTTAGGTAATGTAATAGTGCGGTCAGCAGTAGGGTCAGCAACAGTTAATGAAGTTTCAAAATCATTCACAGTAGCACCTTCAAAAGCAATAGTTGTATTTTGTCCCATATTTAATCCAGTCATTGTACCAAGTGTTGTAATTTGGCCTGATTGGTCAGCATCTACACTTAATACTTGTGCAGCATCCATAGAAAGACCAGCACCGGCAGTTGCAGATTTTAATCTTAAACCACTGCTATTTTCAATAGCTGAACCTGTACCAGCTAATTGAACAGCTGAACCTGCAACTTTATCAACAGAAGATAATTGTGAAAATTTAGTATCAGTAATACCTCCTACTAACATATCATTGGTAATTTGTGAATATCCAAGTGTTCCAGAATTATTTACAGTTAAAACTCTATTATTATCACCTTTTGTTAATTTGGATAATGTTGTTGCACCAGAAGCATATACAATATCACCGGCGGTATAAGATGCTAATCCAGTACCACCATCAGCAGCAGCGAGTGTTCCAGTAATTGCAGATGCTGCTAAATCAAGAGCTAATTTTTCACTTTCAATTACTAAACCACCATTAGTCTTAGCGTCAACAGATAATGTTGTGCCAGTTTTATCAAGACCATTTCCACCAACTATAGTAGAAGCGGCACTAGTAAATTGTGTAAATGTAATAGCATCAGTTCCAAGATTAGTTCCTGTGCTGATACATACAAAACCTGTGCCTTGTTGACCACCTTCTTCAACAAATGTAAAAGACCCTTTAATTTCAGAACTTGCATTAAAATCAGCAGTACGTGTCCATGAACCTCCATCAACAACTAAATAAATACCATTTTCAGCACCTGAAGTTTGATTTTTTACAAGAACTCTATCACCTGCAGCAAGTGCTATAGTATCAACAGTTTGTGTATTTGTAAGTGTAATATCACCTGTAGTAGCAGCTCTTACAGAAGCTTTTACATCTAATCCTTCAGCTACACCATCAACATATGATTTGGTAGCAAGATGAGTTGCTGCAGTAGGAGCGCTTGAAGATGTAACATTTGTAAAAGTTGGACTATCACCAGTACCCAATCCTAATGCTGTAGCAGAGGCAGATGCAGATGTAGCACCTGTACCACCATTTGCAATAGGTAATACACCAGTTACTTTTGATGCTAAATTAATACTTCCAGCTAATTGCTCATTTGTAATAGAAGCATTAGGTAATGCAGCACGAATAGTAGAACCAGAAATAGCACTACCTAGAGATGTAGATGTACCAGCAATACTAATAGAACTATTGGCTAATTTATCATTTCCGATACTTCCAGCCAATTGAGCATTAGTAACGCTTGCAGAAGGTAATTCAGCGGCAAGATTTGCGGCACTAAGAGTTCCACCTAAAGCAATAGATTGAGCACCAATTGAGACAGTGTTGTTGGCTAATTTTGCATTAGCGATAGTACTATCAGTAATTTGTGCATTTACAATACCACTAGCAATTTTATCAGCAGGTAAATCACCAGCATTCATAGAACTAATAATATTGGCAGTTGTTACAGTACCACCTAAAGCGGCGGTTACACCAGCAATACTAATAGAACTATTAGTTAATTTAGCATTTGTAATAGAACCAGCTAATTGAGTATTTGTAATTCCACCAGATAATTTAGCTGATGTAATAGAACCAGCCAACATAGCATCTGTAATACTACCTGTATCACCGGTTGTTACTACTGTACCAGTTGTATCAGGGAATGTAATAGTGCGGTCAGCAGTAGGGTCAGTAACAGCTAATGTAGTTTCAAAAGCATTTTCGGTAGCACCTTCAAGAGTAAGAGAACTACCAGTTAAATGTAGTGCAGAAGATGTAACACCTTGACTTACTGTTAAAGAACCAGCATGTGTAGCATTAGAACCGGAAGCACCAATAGTGGATAAACCAGTCATAGTAGTTACATCATTTTGTGTAGCAGTTTTAATTGTACCTTCTAATTCAGATACGACAAGTGTTCCAGGTGTAATAGTTAAATCACCAGTTGCATCTGTATTAGCATCAGTTAAACCCATAACAAATTTATCAGCAGATTCATCCATACCAATAAAAGCATTGGAAGCACTTCCTCTATCAATTAAGAGACCGGCATCATTAGCAGGTGTTCCCGAAGTACCTTTTGATACACCAATTAAACTATCAGTAACATCCATATTAGTGGTATTAATAGTAGTTGTTGTGCCATTAACTGTTAAATTACCAGTAACGGTAGCATCTCCACCGACAGTTAAATTATTAGTTACAGAAGCACTGTCACCAATAAAAGCACTTTTAGCTACACCAAGACCGCCAGAAGTTTTAAGAGAACCACTTGTTGAACTAGTGCTTTGTGTTGTATCAGTAACAGAAACAGCTCCAGCTAATGTTGAAGCACCACTTGTAGCCAATGTAGTAAAAGAACCGGTATTTGCAGTTGATGCACCAATAGGTGTATTATCAATAGAACTAGCATTTAAAATACTATTAGAACCCATATCAATATTACCAGCTGCTTCAAAAGCAGCAATTTTAGGTACAGTTAAAGTATCAGTATTATTAGCAAAAGAGAAACCAGTTTTATCAAGTAAAACACCATTTGCACCTGTAAATACAACTCTACCAGTACCGAGACTATCAGAAGTCAATGTTTTGGCTCTTACATCATATTCACCGAAATCAACATCTTGACCTGAACCTTGAATAATATCTCTCTTTTGTTGAGTAGACATTGTAAAGGTGCCATCAGATACAGATAATGTTTTACCTGCAACAATAGTAACATCACCACTTGTAAGATCACCGGTAACATTACCAGTAACATTACCAGTTAAATTACCAATAAAAGCACCAGTAGGTGTTATGGTACCACCAACAGTAAGATTTCCTGTAACAGAACCTGAAGCAGCAATTAAAGCACCGAGAGTAGTTGAACCGGTAGTGTAAGTAATATCATTACCAGATTTAGTGAAAGGTGAATTTGCGGCAGTTAAACCGGCAGCAGTAAATGTAGTACCACCTAAAATTAAATTTCCACTAGCTTTAAGATTACCAATTACATCAACACTTTCTGAAGCATTAGCCTCACCAAGATTTACACCTAAATTAGTAACAACTTTAGCGTTTGTGGCAGTAACAGTAGGTGCAGTAACAGAAGTAGTTGCATTTAAAGAAGTAGCAGAAAGGGCAGTGAAAAAACCATTAGCAGGAGTAGTTCCACCAACAATACCTTGTAATGTACCTTCTACATTAGCAAGAACAGTGCCTGTAGTAATAGTAACGTTACCAGTTGCAGTAGCACTTGAACCAGTTAAACCAAGAACAAATTTATCTGCACTTTCATCAAAACCGATAAATCCATTAGATTGGAGACCTCTATTAATTAAAATACCTGAGTCATTACTAGGTTCACCAGTAAGACCTTTATTAATTTCAATTAAATTATCAGTTACTTCAAGATTTGTAGCATTAACAGTTGTAGTAGTACCATTAACAGTAAGTCCACCATTGATAGTAGCACCACCTGTGATAGTAGCACCTTGTCCTACTGTAAGTGTACCGACTACATTACTGGTTTGTGATGTAGAACCGATAGATGTAACACCGGCTAATGTAGTGATTGTAGGTTGTGAACCATTAGTTACAGATGCAGCAGATCCGGAAGTATTTTGATTACCAGTAACATTAACACCAGGTAAATTAATATCAGCAGTACCATTGAAAGAAACACCACCAATTAAACGGTCAGTAGCAAGTTTAATGGCGGAATCTACATCATTAATACCACTAGTAGTACCAGTAATAGATAAATTAGAAACTGTTGTATTACCATTAACAGTTAAATTTTGTGCGACAGTTTCAGAACCGGAATTAGTGACAGTAGAACCACTTGCGCCGACAGAAGTTAACCCGGCAAGTGTAGTAATATTGGGCTGTGCACCATTGGAAACAGTAGCTGAAGAACCGGAAGTATTTTGATTACCGGTAGCATTTACACCGGGTAAATTGATATCAGCGGAAGCATTAAATTCTACACCACCAATAAGACGTGGATTAGCAAGAATTGTAGCGCTATCTGCATTACCGGTAACATCACCTATAAACTTTTGACCAGATGCAAGTTCAATACTTTTAGCTGATGTAGTTTTAACAGTATTAGATGTAAAATGTTGGGTATTGGCTTCTAATGCATCAATGTTGCTTTGAACATCACCGGATAAATTTTTAAGATGGGCTAATTTATTGGTTGCAAATGACTGTGCACTATTTGCAGGGTCTACTACATTTATAGCTGCAGATGTTATGCTAAACTTTGAAGTGCCGGAAGAATCGAGAATATCTAACTTCTCATTATTACGAACGGTTACAGGACCGCTAACGTCAACAAAACCATGAAAATAACTCCTCTTGAGGTTATTCGCAGAAACGTCCATCCAAGTTGCCATGGATAAAATATATATAATAGTTTTATATATTTTTTTTTACAAATTAAAATTGATGAACAAATCCTCGTTGATGTATGTTTCCGCTAACATCTGCTGTAAAACCACCTGCAATTTCGCCCATGGCATGACTATTATTTGCACTAACATCAACACCTTTACCGAGACAAAAGCGTTCTGAAATAAACATATCTCCTTTATAATTAGTTCTTGTGGCCGGTCTTCCGATATCTTGGTATGTTGCGGATCCAGAAATATCATTTACTCTACCCATATTAATTGTTAATAAATCTGCACCCATATTTAATGTAGTAGCAGTATCATTAATAATATTACATGTTGTATTACGTGTTAAAAAATCACCTCTATCTAATATAATATCACCTGTAAACATAGAATTACCACAAACATCCAAAATATCTACTTTTTCAAAATTAAATAATGTCGGAATTGTAAGATAATAAATATAAAATTGCCCCTGTTTTGCATCTTCTACATATGTTTCAATTTCTTTTGTAATTACCATGCTTTCTGTATCTTCAATATAAATATCAAGTAAATTACTGTTTGCACCATAAATTCTTTCACCTGTACCAGAACCATCTAATACCGCATTTGGTACTTTTACCCATGTATTAGTACCATCTATAGTATATATAAAGGTACCTTTATCACCGACAACCATTGCATTAGATAAATCTAATATATAAACACCATTTAAATTTACAATACCAATATCAGGAATAGTACTAGCAAGTTTATCACTCCATGTTTCACCACCATCTTTTGTAGTAGATATAATATTATCACCTACAGCAATGATATATTGTTCATCAATTTCTGAACGAAATAATCTATTATATTGTTTTGTTGGATTATAAATTTGTGTACCATTTAGAAATGTATGTCTTGTCAGTGTTGTATCGTTATTTAATTTAACTAATCCTAATCCGACTGCCCATATAGATTGTTCATCAAATGTATATGTAACAAGTGTTTGTTTTATATTATCAGGATATGTTGTAATTTCTACAATTTTATCTCTCCATAATTGCGCGCCACTTATTGTACTAGTTGCACCGGCATCATGAATAAAGATTTGTGGACCAAATGAACCAGTAGTTAAATTTGGTATGTATGAACTACGATTAATAAGACCATTGGCATTATCACTTATATTAATTAAATAATTTTTAACATTTACTACACCTGTATTTGGATTTATTAAATTATTATTTATATCTTTTGTTTGTTGTGTAAAAATTATTCTAAGATTTAATCCACTTAATGTGTTATCTGGTATAGGGTTTCCTGATGATAAATTACCAGGAAATGTGTCATTATTTACAATTTCATATATAATTTCTATATGATTATAATCAGCACCAGATGGAAAATATGCATCTAATTCGGTAGTATTTGTAAATGTAAATGCATTCCAACCATTTTTTCCAGAGAAACTAGTAGTAGAATAAAATGAATTATTTGCACCAGCAATTACTTGATAACCTGTATGATTTGTCTTATTCGCAACTAAAAAATTAGACATTGCAACATTCCAAGGAGTTAATCCAAAAGCTTCATTCTCAGTAATTTCTTTAGTTGCCCAACTTTTACCAGCATCTTCAGAAAAAAACATAGCATATTCATGAGGTTGTGATATATTTCTAGGACTTCCAGAGATTGCTATATAATTTTTATTACTTCTATCTAATATAATATTATATGGTTGAGTATAATCACCATATACTTTTGTTACTTCTCCATAACTAATAATTGTTCTACCATTAATATCCATTAAATAATCATCTTTTCTAGGGTCATATGTATTTATACCAGTATGAATACGTCTATTATATGCTCTATCTGAACGTACAGAAACAATATTTGGATATAAATTATCACTTGCATCTACTATGCCAATAAAACTATATTCTCTATTTGTATCATTTGGATATAAACCTCCGCCCATTGTTAATCCTTCTCCATTTAATCCAGTAATAATCATAAATGTATTTGAACTGGAATCCCTTGAAGATTTTAATTGTAAAGATCTACCTGTATAAACACTATCTTGTTCATAAGCATCAAATAAATATACATTTTGTAATGTATCACCAAATTCTAATTTAGGTGTAGAAATTTTGAATTTACCACCATCTATTGTTGTATACATCAGTTTTGCTTCTGACGTAAAACCATATGTTAACGGATTAAATTGAGAAAAAAATTCTAAATATGTTTCAGTAGAATTTACACCTGCAATTACACCTCTACTGTCTGATGTTTCTGCTACGATATTATTTACATTGCCACTTTGTGATTTTGCTCTTAAAATCCAATTTTGACTTGGATCATAACCTACCATGTCTAATGTTGCAATTGCATTTTCATGATTAACACTCCAACCTTTTTGATTACCATATCCAATATTTGACCCAATACTACCTAAAGTCATTTGCTTTAATTGTGCCAAATTATTAACTGATAAATCTTTTTTAATTTCTGCATCAAAATCTACATATAAGTTTGCAAGAGCAAATAAATCTTGTTCTATAGTTGCAGTACCTTGAATTCTAAATTCACCAGCTGTTTGCTCTCGTAATAATACTTGATCAGCAACAAGTGTACCAACAGTAAATCTAGTTTGATTATCAGGTTTATTAATACCACCATATTGTCTCCATCCTTCACTCATTGTATAATATTATATGTTATTTCTTTTTTTATAATTTAACTATTTTTATATCCTCATTTTTTTCAGTTTTTACGTTATCTTCAATATATTTATAATTTTCTATATTTAATACAGTCTCTTTCTTTTCTATATTTTTATAAAATTCAAATACTTTCGGATTTACTTTAATTTTATTTATATTTAAAGCTGTTAAATATAGTCCTTCTATTTTTTTAATTCTTGATAATGCTACATATGTTTGACCATATTCAAATATACTATCACCAATATCCATTATTGCTTTGTCTAATGTTGCACCTTGTATCTTATGTATTGTAATCGCCCAAGCTAATATTAACGGAAATTGATACATTACTATATTGGGATATACTTCGCTTTGCCAACCATGTTTAGATATATCTCTTCTTATACCATTATCAAATTTTACAATTATTAATTTCATTTTATTTTCACTATCTTTTATTATTTCTTCAACTATTCCTTGACTTCCATTACATATCTCATTTTCCATGTCTAAATTTATTATACACATCACTCTAGCACCTATTTTTAATTTTAATTCATTTACACTTGGACTATTACCTCTAATATAATTAATTTCAAAATCTACTTGTTTTGGACTAGCCCTTTTATAAGCTTCTATATATTTATCAGGTATTGGTTTACCTGAATCTATCATCTCTATTACATCTTTTTTTATTAATATGTCACTACTATATTCTTCTCCTTCTAATTTTAAAAAGTTTTTAAAATTTACTGTATCTACTTTGATTTTCAATGGAAATATTTTTATAATATTATCCTGTTCTTTATCATCCTTTTCAAATTTTATTTTACGTTTTTCTAATATTTCCTTTGTTTTTTCATCAAATTTACCTTCTCTGATATTCATTAGGATATTCTTATATTCAATATCATCTTGTCTGAAAATTTTCGTTAATAAAATATGATTTTGTTTTGGAAATATATCAAACCAATTATCACTTTCAAAACAAAATTTATTACTATCTTCATCATCTGTCTTATTTACAGGCGGCAATTGATAAAAATCACCTAAGAATACTACTTGCATATTTCCAAATGGTTTTATATTATTACGACATGTCTTTGCAACCATATTCAATAAATCAAATATTTTTTTTGACATCATACTTACTTCATCAATTATTAATACATGTGTAGACCTCCATGTTTTTCTCTGATATTTATTATTTGCTATGCTATTTACTATATCTTCTATTTCTCCATTTGCTAATTTTATACCACTCCATGAATGTATAGTTCTAGCATTACATTGTAATAATATAGCAGCACAACCTGTTAATGCACATACTTGTACATTTTTTGTAGTATGATTAATTAATTCTTTAATCAAAAATGTTTTACCTGTTCCACCTGGACCTGTTATAAATAAATTTTCACCTCTTTTAAATTTATTTAACGCATCTTCTTGTTCATCTGATAATATCATATTATTTATTATGATATTATTATATTATAATTTATTTCAATTTTATATTTTTACATTCTAATTTATTAAAAATGAAGAGACCCAGACCTAATATTACGTCTATAAATAAAGGTGTTGATGCTAATCTCTCTTTTTGAAATAAATATATTGCTGCTGTTAAATATAATAAACCATGTATTAAACGAAATTTAGCCCACCAAGTATTTCCTCCACCTTCTGGTGCTTTTAATCTTCCATTTGTAAAATATAAATATACAAATGATAATGCTATAATTAATATTATTATACCAAAATAGGGTAACCATTCTTTTGATAAATATAATGGTATTAGTGCTAAAATAAGTCTAGTACCTATACAACCTATTAAAAACAATATTATACGTGTTCTTTCAGTTAACATTATATATTATTTATAGATGTTTAATTTCCATGGTAATATCAAAGTCTAATCCATTTAAATCAATGTAATTCCCAAATTTATCTTTTAATATTACAGTAATCTTTTGGATGGTTGTTTTTCCAGAATAAATTCTTGTTCCTGTAACAATTGTATCTAAATTACTTGATAATGTTCTTAATTTATGATGACTATTTTCAATTTTTTCATTTTCTGTATTACTAGTAGAAGTACCATATTTTTGTGTTGATTCTATATCATCAGGGTCTACTCTAATTTTCGCAATAATATTATCTCTAGTTTGTCCATCAGGCTTAACTAAAGTATAATTTGATGAAAAACCGGTTGTATAATCTTCAAGAGATAAATATATATCTAATCTCTTTGCTATATCAATAAATTTCTCTGCATATACATCACCATTTTTTGTATTATATGATGTTCTTCTAAAACCTAAATGATAACCTAGTTTACTTTTAGGATTTCTTTTATCAGAATTACCATATTTATCTACAGCAAAATCAATTATGTAATGATATGTACCCGCTCCGCCACCACTATTATCTACCGTTATTTTTACACCTGGTTTGGATGAATTGCCTGGTGCTACAAATACCGGTTTTTTTGATCCGGGTTCTGTAATAATAGTAGTAATTTTTTCATTAATTTTCTCTATTAATGTGCCCTCTAAATATTCATCATCATCTACTTTTATTGTATGTCTTGTTGTAGGTGTATCATCTTTGTATACAGCTATTGAAAAATATGAATTATTTAAATTCTCTGCTATATTATACCAACTAAGTGGTATAGTTGCAGATGTTATTTTTAATTCCTTTACCTCTTGCATTGGGTCAGATAATTTAAAATCCCATTTTGTAACATTTTTACTTAAATCCTCATTTATTGAAAAGGCGGAATCTAATGTTATGTAACTAACTTTCTCTGGTTTATGTATATTTTTCATTAACATATGACTTGAATGTTGTTCTACAACAGGTTCATTAAATAATTGTTTACCGTCAAAATAGCTACTCATTATGTATATATATAATTATACATTATTAAAATTCTGAAATATACCGTAAAATTGAGAATAATAATTATATGTTTATTATCCCAAATTAATGACACATACTTGTGAAAAATGCTTAAGAACTTTTATTAGGAAACATAATTATAATAAACATAGAGAAATCTGTGTATTTACTATAAAATCTAATAATGAAATAAATTCTGATATTGAAAATTCAAAAGACTTACCTTCATATAAAGATTTATATAATTTTGTGCTTAATATTTCTTGTAAAGTTAATAGAATTGAAAAAGAAAATGAACATTTAAAAAATATAATCGCAAATAAATTAATAAAAATTAACCCGGTTAATTGGCTAAATGAGAATATAAAACCTGATTTAAACTTCGATGAATGGTATAGAAAATTTGATGTATCAGAATATTTATTTATGGTTTTTAATAATGATTTAATTGCTGGAATTTCTTCTTTAATTGAAAATTATTATAAAAATACAAAAAATCCCCCATTGTTTTCATTTGATAATAAAAATAAACAATTCTTTATTTATAGAGAATTTATATGGATTCAATTATCACAAGATGATTTTAATACTTTTATTGAAAATTTATCGAATAAATTTATTATTGAATGGACTAAATTTTTAACAAATCATCAATATTTAATAAGCGAAGCAAAATATATTGACCAATTTAATGCTTATCAAACAAAAGTATATGGCAATTCAAATAATAATGATATCCGAAATAATAAAGTTAAGCAAAATTTATATAATAAAATTAAACATACTGTTTCTAACGTTCAAATATCTTAATATTATAAAATTGATTTTTTTTTAATCATTATTTATGTTCTAATATATATAATGGATTTCTTAGCCAATAAAAACAAACATACAAGAGATAATTTTATCACATTTGATGAAGGACCTCATATTTATACTGTTCATGGAGATAGTTCATATACAAGTGTAACTACATTTATTCATTCAAATTTTTCACATTTTGATGGTGACAAAATAGCAACTAGAATTTTAAATGGGAAAAAATGGAAGTCAGATACAAATTATAAGTATTATCAAAAAACAAAAGAAGAAATATTAGATATGTGGAAAGATAATTCTGCTGCGGAAGCAGGAACAAAATTGCATTATGATATTGAATGTTATTATAATAATTGTCCGAATGAAAATAACTCAATTGAATATCAATATTTTAAAAATTTTGTAAAAGATTATCCAAATTTAAAACCTTATAGAACAGAATGGATGGTGTATTACATGGAATATAAATTATCTGGTTCTATTGACATGATTTTTGAAAATGAAGATGGTAATTTAGAAATATATGATTGGAAAAGAACAAATGAATTTAAATATGAAGACACATATAATAATAAATCTTCTTCAACACCTTGTTTATCTCATATTCCAGATGCAAGTTTTTGGCATTATTCTCTTCAATTAAATATGTATAGAACCATTATTGAACATAGATATGATAAAAAGGTCGTTGGTTTATATCTTGTAAGATTACATCCTGATGATGTATATAAAAATTATGAACGTGTTAAAGTACCATTTTTAGATAAAGAAATTAATGATTTGCTTGAATATAGAAAAACTCAATTATAAACAAATATATTTAAATATATTATCTTACTATTACACTATAAATGATAAAATATATATTTTTTTTGATTAATTTTATTAAATTTAAACTTCTTGTATTATATTTTTCTTATTTCCCTCCACCAAAACAATTTACATTAAGTGATAAATATAAAGATTTTTATAATGAAAAAAAAATAAAATTAGTTAAATCTCTCGAATTCCCTGATAAAATGAATGTAAATATTACTGATCTATTCTATGATATTGATAAATTAAATAAATATGTAACTGATAATCCTAATTTTGAAAAAATATGGAAATCGCGCATATTAATAACAAATAACCCCATTGGTAATATATATATTTATTATGATGTTTATAAAATGGCATTTGTATACCATAGTGATACTATTATGAACAATGATTTATTAAATTCAGCAGCAATTGAATATGTTACAAAATATTTATGTTTAGATTTATATGTTAATGAAAAAGATATTGGTAATTATAAAAATAAACATTTAATTAGCTTATTTAAATATAATTTTGATATTAATGATAAGAAAAAAGATGATATTTTGAAAAAAGACGTTTTTGTTAAGAAAAAACAAAATAAAACAGAACTTAAAAAAAATGATGATAAAAAGGAAAATGATAAAAAGGAAAATAAATTTTATTATCATAATAAATTCATATATGCAGGAAAAATAAGAGGAATAAATATTTTGAATAGAGACATAATATATCCAACAAATTTTAAATGTAATTATTTAAATACAATATCTACTCAAGATAACAAAATAAGTTATAATGAATTTAAAAATAAATTTATAAAAAAAACTTCATAAAATTGATTTATATTTTAGTATAAAATATAAATTCAAATACATTTAAAATTTATTGAATATATTATGAACACTTTGCTATCTTCTTTGGTTGAAACGAGAATTACGTCGCCCATGTCTCCTTGTGGTGGACATGCGGCTTACTTGGTGAAATCAGGGAAAAATAGGTCGTACTTTCAACGGAAAGGGTTTCTACGGCGAAAACCATCATAAAAACTGTCAAAAACATCTTTGTAATTTGCATGCTGAAATGGATGCTTGTAATAAAGTAGCACGAAAACATAAAGATAAACGTAATAAAAAAAATAAAGTTTCGTATAATCTAATAGTTATACGAACATCACCAAGAGGTACTAAATTAGGTAATTCACAATTATGTGAAAAATGCGTATTAGGTGTAAATAATCTTTCAAAAAATACTGGTATAAAAATTAAAAAAATATTTTACACTGATACCGATGGTAAAATACAAAAAACAACTCCACATAGAATGCTTTTTGTAGAACAACACATTAGTTCTTATTATAAAAATCGTTCATATAAACCTATTTTATGTCCTCCTTGCAACGAATAGTTTCTTCCGCCTTTTTTTTATAAGCTATAAACCCTAAACTTTTTTTTAAATCAAATGTGCAACCTAAATGGTCTTTTGCTATATTATAACCTTTCATTTCTAATGGTGTAAGTGTTTTCAAATATTCTTCTAGCATTTCTTGTAATTCCATTTTTATTATATAATTTATAATAAAAATAATTTCAATTTTATACTTTCGAATCTATTATATCATCTTTTTTACAATTTATGTATAATGTCCTAATAACGGCATAATTTATAACTATTGCTAAAACAACCGAACAACCTATTATTGTATCATAAATAATACTGTTATCAGTCATAATTATATAGTATATTTATAATATTTAATTAAAACCTATGAAAGGAGTTCCTTTTGAATTACGTGTTTTTAATGTGCTATCTTCTAATGTACATTTAGCCTTTAAACGATTTATATATTGACTTTGATCTATATGATTATAATCCTCACGATTTTGTGTCCAGATTTGATCTGTTCCTGCTCTTCTTACCAAAATATTATTTTGGTCAAGTGATACATCTTCACGAGCATATGTTTCAGGTTGAACAATAACCTTTGCAACAAAACTACTTCTTTCTGCATCTGATAATGCCTTATTAAATACATATAAATGTGATACTGTAATTGCACCTGTTGCTTCTTCATTCGCATCATTGTCACCAACCGGAGAAGGTGTTTCATCTAAATTAGAACCAACTATAATTTTAGTAGGATTGAACGTATCATCCACCGAAGATGCAACCCATACACCACTATCCATTGTAATTGTTGAATTTAATTGTATATTTTCAGCTGCTGTCCATGCAATTTTTTTTGATGCATCATTTATATCATTTCCTGTAAAAGCATTTTTCAACTTAATTTCTCCAGAAGGATTTGTATTATCTATTCCTTTTGCAAATTCAAACATTATTGTAACATATTCATCTGTACTAACTGTTCCTGTTGAATGATAATAATTACCATTAAATACATTATTGTTCCATACACCCCATTGTACAAATAATTGTCCTTGTGATTTTCCGGCATGTGGAGCTGTATTGCTATTTGCTCTTAAATATTTTATAGAAAATACTTCTTTATTTGTATCTGATGCTACCGGACCGGAATAATGCATAATGCTTCTCCAATCTTGACCTGTCGCTCCTGTATCAAATGTATTTATTTTAAATCTCAATACTAATGTTGAAGTATTTCCAAATGTAATATTTGATTTATCTACATAAATCGTATCTAAATTAAATGTTGAATCAGCAAAATCTAAACCTGCTGGTGATGCCGTTAATGAACCACCTCCAACTACCATATCACCGTTCAATGCTATTTTATTTTTAAGAGAATTTGTTAAATTATTCTCTGGATCTCTGAAATCAAAACCATACTTTGTTTCATATGCTGCATGATTTATTCCATATGCAGAATTTGCAGCATATATAATTGTTGTTGTCATTTCATCTACTCTTACTGACCTAGGTATCGGATATACAACACCTGGTAAAATTTTACATTCAGGTGTATCAAATGAACCTAATGTATCTGTTTTCATTTTTGATGTTCTATAAGAAGAATAGTTAAAATTATTACTATCACCTGATTTTGCAGGTGCATGTTCGCCTCCTCTCCATATCCATTGATATTTTTCTCTTATCATACCTCTAGTACCTAATGTGCTATCTTTAATTACACTACTGTCTTCTAAACATTTATCTGTTTGTTGGGATTTTATAACTCTTGTTGGATAACTACCACAACATCCACCATGTCCTTTTAATGCATTTCCTGACATTTTACTACTAATAACAGTTCTAGATAATGATGTTTGACCTACATATCCTTGATTACGATGTGTACCATTAAGTGCAAACCCTAAACCAACACTATTATTATTATATTTGGCTGCAGATTTTTTCTTTAATGTTGCTAATGACATTTATATATATTATAAATATTTTTATATTTTCGTATATGATATATTTATAATATATAATACTATCATAAATGAGTGTCGAAGACCTTGATTTAGATATTAATAATTATAATATGAGAGATTTGGAAAAATTTTTCCAAATTAATCCTAATGCTCAATATAGTCCTGCTGATATTGATGAAAAAGAATATGCCATGAGAACTTTGTTATTATCTTCCGGTGAAGTTGATAAAAGACAACAAAAAGATTTAATTGATTTTTTATCTTTAGCTAGAGATTGGTTAGTCTTTGTAAAATGTAATAAATCTAATGATAAAAATGATAATTCCCGCCATCTTATTAGTAATAATTTAATTGATGAACCAAATACTAGAATAAATGAACTTACTGACCGACCTGTTACACAATATAATATTTCTCAACCTGAAACTGATGCTATACCTGGTATTATTAATCCTCTTAATAAACGTGTTATTACTCAATGTTTAAATATTGATACTAAATTCAGAGAAAATTATTTAAGAACTAAATCATCCGATTTTCATCTTGATTTACCTACAAGATTTAATAAAGTTATATCTATGCAATTAACATCATTAGAATTACCTTTGGCATTTTATGGTATTAGTAAACAATTTGAAAATAATTATATTTATTTTAAAGTTACTTATGTTGAAAATTTCATAAATATTACTGATGAAAATTTTGATATTGATACTTATGATGGTAATTTAATTACTGAAGAAAAAATTTTTGATATTCCTGAAGGCAATTATACTTCTAGTGAATTTATAGCATTAATTAATTTAATTGTCGGCGGTACTGCTACTATACTTGATGCTAATCTTATTACTGTCTTTAATTATATTTTATTTACATTAGATTTAACTGAAACTGGTTCTGGAACCGGTAAAGTAACTGTTGGTCCTAATGGTACACATTCTAATAAAATTAAAGAAATTGAATTCGATTTTACCCGTAATAAAGCCGGTGTTTGTGATAAATATATTCCATATAATTATCGTATTGGCAGAAATCTTGGATTTATTAAACCTAGCTATGCCGGCTCTAATACTTATACTGCTGACACTGTTATTGAACCTAATACTATCCGTTATCTTTATTTAGTTGTTGATGATTTTAATAATAATGTTAGTAATAATTTTGTTGGTACATATAATCGTTCTATACATTCTTCAAATATACTAGCACGTATATCCGTACAAGGCTCTTTTTTCTCTTTATTAATGAATGACCAATATAATAGTATTTCATTACCTAGAAAATATTTTGGCCCAGTTGATATTCAAAGACTTCATGTACAATTAACTGACGATAATGGTAGAATTATTGATTTAAATAATGCCGATTTCTCTTTTTGTTTAAATTTAAGAGTTTTATATGACCTCTAATTATATACATGTCTAATAATTATTATTTACCAGGTACAAATATTGTTAATAATGATATTACTAATATTTTAAATTCTAATGTTTCAACTATACCTACTGCTAATATTAGTAATGTATCAATCCCTAATTTATATGATATTAATGGTACATTATTTCCCCGTGATATTGACCTTATTATATCTGAATTCCCCGATGAAACACATGACCCTAATATATTAAGAGGCGAGTTCTGTTTTATCGCTACTGGTAATTATGATATTAAACAAACATTTCAAACACTTAAATCCGCTTCGCATTTACCTGTACGTAATCAACCTGCTTTTTTAGCCGATTTAAGTAATAATGGTTTCTCTATCGAATTTAAAAATTTACCTAAAATTACAAAATTTATATCATATAATATTACTGCACCTGCTTTTTTAGCTGATGAGAATAAAGGTTATTCTCTAGATACTACATTTAATACTTTACCAAATGTTGTACAAATGGCACTTATTACTGGTAAAACTTCTGTACCTATGATTGCACCTGCTTTTTTAGCTGATGAAAATATGGGTTTCCATACCACGTTTAAATATTATCCTGCTATATCATTTTATGATATTTTATATGCAGAAAGTTATAAAAATTTTTATGCTTTCCAAGGCAGTGGTTCATATTCTACAAATTTTTTAATTGATATTAGTGATAAAATTATTGAAACTACAGATATTTTATATGATTACACAAATACTTTACAAATTTACATGAATACATATAAATTAAATAATAAAATCGGTGTAATTAAAAACAATGATAATGTTATTATTAAAAGCAGTTATGACACCGTTACAAATTCTTTTGATAATGATGTTATTAATATTACTTCAAAAGATGTTTTATATGATATTTCCACTAATCATATTCATAAACTCGGGTCTTTTGATAATTTTTATACTAATTTTATTGAATACATAAATAATTTTTTTGGTATCGGTGGTTTAACTAATGAATTATTCTCTTCTACTAATAAACCCCCTATTGATATATCTAATAATAATATTGTTACTTATAATAAAGCTTATTTGTCTACTATTTTATCTACATTAACTGGTAGTATTAAAATAACTGATGTCGCATCCATGATTAATTATTGCGTTATTGCAAATCCATTTAATAATCGTTCCTCTAGTATAAAAAATAAAGACGGATTTTTAGAAGGTGATAAATTTTTCATAAAAGATGGAATTACTGTTAATTTTAATTTAGATATATTATCTCATAATGACACTAGTTTTAATAATCTTGTTGATACATCTGGAAATCAATCTGTTCCACAACCAATTTATAATTTCGATTTATGTTATAATAATCCGTTTAATATATCCAAAACTATAACTACTGACCTATTAATTATTTTAAAAGATAATATTTGATTTTTTTTTAATGTCATAACTATATATATATATTAAATGACAAGTGTAACTACTAGCGCTGCTTTTGATGGTTCTGGAGGGTTTGTTGTTGACCAATCTTTCCCTCTATATTCAACTGTCGATTCTATTTTAAGTCATAATTTAACTGAAGCTGTTCAAATAAGATATAGCACAAGAGATTTGAATTATAAAATTGGAGTCGTTACCGATATTTGCGGTAATTACTTAACATCAAGACATAGTCCTTCTGATGGTGACCTTATTGTTGATAATTTAGTTATTGAAACACCCGATTTTCTTAATAATCTTACCTTGGCTAACATTATTCAAGTTGGTCAACTTTCAAAATTATATTCCGATTTTATATATACATTGGAAACTTATTTCGGAGGAACTATTACTGTTGGAGGACAGGTTTTTAATATTAACAATGGCCTGTTTGATAAAACTTCATTAATTAATATTTGTAATGGCCATAATTTTAATGTACATGGTTCTATTGTTACTGACCTTTCCGGCTCTTCTACTCTTTCTAATATTAATAATAAATTACAAAAATCCATTGCTAGTAATCCTTTTGGAAATCGTACTTCTAACACTCGTATTAGAGATGGTTTCATGGACGGTGACATTATTCTTATACCAGATGGTATTAGTATCGCTTTAAGCATTGATATTAACCCTGGACCCGGTAATACTACCGGTGTTGATAATTTACTTACTGTCGATTCTTCTCTTAATTATGTAAATACCTCTACAAAAGTTAAAAAGGTTACTACTTATACTACTACTAATATCACTCAAAAATATACTATTCCTATCGCATTTATTCTTAGCAATGACGCCAATTTCTCTTTCGCATCTTTCTCTCAAACATGGATTGAACGTACTGATTTAAGAGGTTTTAATTGGTGTTCTACCGCATTATCGTCTGATGGTCAAAAACAAACTGCTATAGATAGACTTGGACGTATTTATCTTTCTACCGATTATGGCAATAAATGGACTCTTAATAAAACAATATCAGCTGTCGAAAATTGTTGCATATCTATGTCTTTTGATGGTAAATATATGACTGCGTGTGACGGTTCTACTATTTATATATCACATAACACCGGTTCTACATGGAACCCCACGTTTAATGTTCCTTCAACCGATATATTTATTAATATATCTCTAAGTGGTAAATATCAATCTTTCGTATCTGCGGGTGATGGGTTTTATCAATCTTCTGATTATGGTTTCTCATGGACTAAATTTGATGATGATAGTGATTTAGCAAATTCTATCAAGACATTCCCTATATCTGATATTACTCTCTCTTTTACCGGTCAATATCAATCTATTGCTGCCGAACATATTTATTATTCACATGATTATGGTGTTACTTGGTCTAATAGCTCTGGTAATGTAGCCGAAAATTTATGGTCTGACCAAAATTGGATAGGTATTTGTAGTAATAGTATTGGTGATATTCAATATGCTATTGTTGATAATGGTCATGTTTATAAATCTACTAATTATGGCGTTACTTGGAATATACTTACACATGCTAATATTCCTCCAAAACATTATAGAGATATTGATTGTAATGCTACAGGTGAATATGTAACCGTTATTGATGACTTAGGTAATATTATATCTAGTTCTGATACCGGAGCAACTTGGAGTGTAAAAACTATATCTGGAACATCTAATAATTATAAATCTATCGCTATGGCCGCAAATATACGCTATCAATTAGTTGTATCTCAAGAAAATTCTTCCAGTGTATATGGTAGTCTATATTATTCCAAACTTGAATAATTTTTTCTACTTATAAACTATATTATATGCCCTATAAAATTAGAAAAAAACGTAATAAAAACTGTTTTACTGTTTATAATGCTAAAACTAAACGTGTATATTCTAAATGTACTACTAGAAAAAAAGCGGAAAAACAACTACGTCTTTTAAGAGCTATCAAATATGGTAACTTTAATAAAACTAGAAGAAGTCGTTAATAAATAAAATAATATAAATTATTATAATTATATTATTTATATTATGGACGATATGCTTGTTTCTTATATAGAAACTAGTAATAAATATAAAAAAATTTGTCTTTCTGAAGAGAATAATGTCGTTTTTGAATGTTTATATAAAAAACAATTCGATTACAATAAATGTAATTTATTTTTAAATTTATATTTCGATTGTATCAATTTCAAATTAAAAAAATATAAATAAATTATATTTGCTGTATTATCGCACATGATGACATATTTTGCATTAATTGTCTCATTATAGTGTCATTCTCGTCTTGTTTTTTTATTAATTCTTGATATACTCTTGTTATCTCATCTTTTAATTTATTTTGCTCCTTTAATAATTCATAATATAGTTCTTTATATTCAGAATTATCCAGTTTCTTATTGCATTCTTTTTTATGTCTCCATAAACCAGACCTATTTAAAAATACTTTATTACATATTTTACAATTATATTTAACACCTTCCCTCTGTATTGTTATATGTTTTTTTGTATTTATATGACGATTATAATCACCCCTTTTTTTACATTTAAAATTGCATTCTTTACAACTAAAATTAAATTCTTCCATTATAATTATTAACTTTATTATATTTTGTCCCGTTTTTTTCAATTATATGCTTTAAGTATTTAATTTGATTTTTTGGGAACATTATTAATGTCCTTGTTTTTTATTCAATTTGCCGGCCATATTTACGTTGTTTTTTGGAACATTCAAGACAGTATTTATTTGTGTCCCTAATTTTTATTCAGTTTTACTGCATTTTTTGCGTTATTTTTTGGAACATAAGGGACAGTATTTATTTATGTCCCTGTTTTTTATTCCAAATTTATGCAGATTTTTACGTTTTTTTTGGAACATAAGGGACAGTATTTATTTATGTCCCTTTTTATACCTTCTCTTAGTTTTTCTATGTTTTTTTAATGATTTCTTTCTCTTGGTTTTTCTATTTTTTTTTAATGATTTTTTTCTATTAGTTTTTTTACGTTTTTTTCCTCCTTGTTGTTCCCGTTCTTGTTGTTGTTCTTGTTCTTGTTCTTGTTGTTGTTCCTGGTTTTGTTCCCGTTGTTGTACCCGGTCTTGTTGTTGACTTCCTTGACTAAAAAACGTATCTAAATCATTGGAATCTGCATGATTGTTTTGTCTTGATTGTATTCCTTGACTAAAAAACGTGTGTAAATCATTGGAAATTTCAGGATTGCTTTGTGCTGATTGTCTTCCATCAATACGCACACCTACTTCTTCTTTATTAGGTTTATTTCCTGCTCTTTTTGTCATTATATAGTCTATTTATAAAATAATTATAAATATTATATATTTTTATAATATTTATTCTGGTATACTCGCAGGATTACTATGTTTTTTTGTATTTCTTCTTTTCCCACCTCTTCTTTTTCTAGTTTTTCTTCTTTTTTTCCCACCTTTTCTAAGTAATTTTAAATATTCTTCAATTGGATCTTCCTTTGGTTCACTTTTAATAGCCACAGTACTTATCCATTCTTCATATGTAGGAACATTTGTAACAGTAGCATTATTTGAACGATTAATATTTGTATTAAAACTATCTGGAACAAAATCTGGATATACAGGTGGTGGTGGCATTAATACAGGTACTGTTATTGGCAATTCAGATTTATAACTAATTAGTACATTTTCTCCTGTATATGGATTTACATTTGGTGTATCTGGTTCACCAGGATATCTTTTTAATATTGTATCAGGTGGTGTTCCTGGAGGTGTTCTATTCTTAGGTTTTTTAATAATTTTTTTACTTGCCTTTTTTCTACTTCCAGTTTTACTTTTACTTTTTTTAGTTGCCATTATATACTCTATTTATAAAATAATTTAAATAAATAATAATTTACTATATAGTTAGCTCTATAAAATGAATCAACCAAGTGGTGAACAAAAGATTATTATAGATAATGTAAAAAATAATAATAATGTTATTGTAGATGCGTGTGCTGGATCTGGTAAATCTACAACTGTTTTATCAATGGCTAAAATATTAAGTAGACGTAAATTTTTACAAGTTACATATAATTCACTATTAAGACATGAAGTTAAAGATAAAGTTAAATCTCTTAAAATTAAAAATATAAAAGTGCATACATATCATAGTTTAGCTGTTCGTTATTATTTATCTAATTCATATACTGATACCGGAATTAGACACATTTTACATACAAATATGCCACCTAGAGAAGATATTGAACATATAGATGTTCTTGTTATTGATGAAGCACAAGATATGACACAACTTTATTTCTCTCTTATTATTAAATTTTTAAGAGATTTTAATAAAAAAGTACAACTTGTTGTACTCGGAGATTATAAACAAGGTCTTTATGATTTTAAAGGGTCAGATACAAGATTTTTAACAAATGCTGATATTATTTGGAAAAAATCACCTTTTCTAAAATATAATACAAAATTTGTTAAAAATTCTCTTAAAATGTCATATCGTATTACCAATCCTATTCGTTCTTTTGTTAATACTGTTATGCTTAATGAACAACGTATGTTATCTTGTAAAGATGGTAGTAATGTACTTTATTGTAGACGACCACAGGTACAATGTGAACGTATTATTGTTTCTAAAATACTTGAATTATTAACTAATGGAGCTAAGCCTTCTGAAATATTTATACTCGCTGGCTCGGTAAAAGGTGCCAATAGTAAAATACGTAAAATAGAAAATGCTCTTGTTAATAATGACATACCATGTCATATTCCAATGTTTGATGTAGATAAAATGGATGAACGTGTTATTAACGGTAAAGTAGGTATTGCCACATTCCATTCCGTAAAAGGTCGTCAAAGAAAATATGTGTTTGTTATCGGGTTTGATAATAATTATTTTGATTTTTATGCCCGTACTCTTGACCGTAATATATGCCCTAATACATTATATGTGGCAGCTACACGTGCAACACATCAATTATTCTTATTTGAAGGAGATGATTTTATTACAGATAGACCTCTCGAGTTTTTAACAATGGGACACTCCGATATGAAAAAAGCAGAATATATTAATTTTGAAGGAATGCCTAGAGAAATTTTTTATCTTAAACCTGAAACTAGTTCTCTGCTAGTTCATAATCAAAAAGTTACTCCATCTGATATTATTAAATTTATACCTGAACATGTTCTTGATATTATTACACCCATTATTAATGAATTATTCTCTAATGAACAAGAGATTTCTGAAGTTTTTGATATACCTAGTATTATACAAACTTCTAATTGTTTATATGAAGAAGTTAGTGACCTTAATGGTATTTGTATACCTTTTATGTATTACGATTATATCATAAATGAAATTAATCCAGGTTTTATATCTAATTCCATTTATGATATTATTCAAGAGAGAAGTTTATCTCTTGATAAACAACATGTTTTTTTACATAATATTATTGATAATTCTCTTGATACTGAATTAAAAACTGTTTCTGATTATTTATATGCCTCTAATATTTTAAAAGCTCTTGATGAACAACTTTATTTTAAACTTAGACAAATTTCGAAAGATGATTGTAATTGGTTATTAGATGAAGATATTGATAAATGTATGTTACGCATTGATCATGCTATTAAATCCGATTTTGAAAAACAACCCCCCCTCTTTGAAAATACATTTATACATAATTCTAATGAAGAATTACATACTAATATTGATAATGTTCTCTCTGATTTCCTTGAAAATAATGTTAAATTCCGTTTTACTGCCCGTGCCGATTTAATCACTTTCTCTACTGTTTGGGAACTTAAATGTACTAATGAATTATCTATTGACCATCTTATACAAGTTATTATTTATTCTTGGTTATGGTCTCTTTCACACCCCGATGATTCTAAAATATTTAAAATTTTTAATATTAAAACCGGTGAAATTAAAGTATTAAATAATGATTTTGATAAAATTAATACTGTCGTTACTGAAATTATTAAAGGCAAATATTTCCAATTTATTTCATCCGATAATGATACTTTTATTAAACAATGTAAATCTATTTTCTAATGATAAGGACAATATCTTTTAATGCTTTTCCTTTTTTTTCGTTTTTTAAGAGATTTCCTACTTCCTTTTTTCTTTCTAAGTGTTCTTCCACCTTTTTTTGTTAATGACCTTCTAATATTTCCAATAAAACTACCCAAATTCTTAATACTAGCATCTTTTTGTTCAATTGCATTTTTAGCTATTGGTATTCTTTCATTTAAATAATGAATTCTCGCTGGTATTGTCAATTCTACAATTTTTCTATCATCTTCTCTTGGTAAGCTCGCTATCACAACATTTCTTGATTTTATTAAATTTTTCATTTGACCTTTTTCAATGTCTGATAATGAACTTGGTTTTCTTCCACGAATATTGTTTGTTAATGTTGCGTCTATTTGTAATATTGCCTCATATTTTCCTAATAATTGTTCAATAAATTCTTTTTCATTTTTTAAACTATCTTTTTGTTGTCTTCTTGATAAACTCATATATATAATAATTATAAATTTATTATATATTAATCTTTTTTTTGTTTATCAGAAATTTTATGAAGATTCCTCTACAGTAATATCCCCAGCAGCAGCACTCATTCCCTCCTCAGGAACAGGAGGTAATCCTCCAGCAGCATCACCAGCAGGTACAATAAAAAATTTAACTGCCTCCCATACCTTAGCAGACTCATCCATACCAAATGCACCACGACGTTGTGCGATATTTAAAAATCCTACCAATACATTAAGTGCTACATTTTGATCACTTACATTAACATCTGTTAAGTTAATCTTATTCTCTGCGGGTGTTTCTACAGGTTTTTCAACAGCGGGGGTTTCAGAAGTAGTAATGTTCTCCATTATATACTATTATATATATATTTTTTTTAAATATTTTTATTATAAATTAGTTTTGTAAATTTTAAATTAGTTTTAAATATTTGTCCTCTTATTAGATATTTACCTCCTATTTTCCCTTCTGGTGGTTCACCTAATATTAAATCTAACATATATCTTAATAATATATCATAAAATAAATCATAACTTAAATTTTTTTTCGGACTCTTTATTGTTACACTACAACCACCTTCTCCTAATGATGATACATCAAAACAATTAATATTTTTAAATAAACTATATCTTATAATTTTTTCTAATTCAACCTTATCATCCACATGTAAATGCAATGATAATAATTGCATTGGTATTTTTTCGTCAATACATCTGTCTAATATATATTTATAATCATCAAATTTCAATGTTCCGCATGTATCTGATAAACATAATTCATTTATTTTGTATTTTCTATAATTTTTTGCATAATGTATTATCTCATCTATTACTTTATTATTATCTATCATTCCTTCTATCGGACATTCATTTACACATGATAAATATAATTTTATATTACTTGCCCAGTCTAACATTTTTAATCCTTCTTTCACATCATTTATTGACATATTTGTATTTTTCATCATAAAACTTTCAGATACAGATGACATTATACTAATATTATTTATACCTAATTGTTTTGCTTGATTTATCCTGATTTTTTTAACTGGTATTAAAACATATATGTCTGGAATTTCCATTTCTTTGCATTCTGTAAATCTTTTTTCTTGACTTATAAAACTAATCTTACGCGTACATTCTTTATATATTTCTGGTGTATCATTCATTATTGGTAAAATTTTATTTGATACTAATGAACCCACTTCTATTTTTCTTGGTTCCATATTAGTTATTATATTATTAAAATTTAATATCTTCTCTTTACTGTCCATACTATCCATAGATTGTATTCCATCTCTTAAACTTACATCAAATAATATTGGATTTATTTTTTCATATAATGCGTTAATTTTTTTATGTTTCTTTATTTGTTCAAGTATTGCGATTGCTTTTCTCATTTTCTTTTTTAATAAATTAAAATTATATTTTAATTTTCAATTTTATACAAATTAACTTAAATACCTTATTCCCATTATTAACCCCGTTGCACCAATTAATAACGTTATATATGTAGGTCTATTATATCCAATCGGTATATTATGATATTCCGGATATAATGTAAATGTAAAATCTATAGTGAATGCCAATAATAAACCTATTAATACTACTTCTATTAATTTATTTCGTCTTGAACTCTTTTTTATTATTATTATTATTGCTGCTAAAAAAAATATTGTTGCTATAAAATCTTTCAACCATCCTGCACTATAATAATTATATTCCATATATATAATTATTAATATTTTATTTATTCTTATTTTTGCAACTTCTTTTGTGTGATGTTAATCCTCGTTTTGTAGAACTAGTAAAATTATTACATATATCACAAGAGAATGTCTCGTCTCTCTTATTTATATTTTCTATTCCAAATTTACTACCTAATACACTTAATATACAAGGTAAATTTAAACTTTCTATATCTTCTTTCATTGTTTTATTAAAATTATTTAAATTATCTATTAATCTCTTCTTTTTTGAAATAATATCTTGATATTCTTTATTAATTTGTTCCATAGTTTCATTTGAAATATTATTCTCTAGTATTTCATTATCTATTTGTTTAAGTTTTGGACTTATAGAATCAATAATATTAATTGCTATATTAATTAATTCCGGATTATATCCTACATTATGAACATATACCAATATATTTGTCCCTTTAAAATCAAATTGAAAGTTCGATTTCGTTGTTATTCCACTTTTTTGTGATAAAAATATACCATGTTGTTTTTGAACATCTATATCTCTCTTAAATTTCTCCACTTCTGACAATGCTACATTGCTACTATACTCTTTCGTTTCTATTAATATTATATCACTCCCATTATTCCTATCTAATTTAAAATCGCAACTATGCGGTATACCGGTTGTATTCAATATTTCACCACTTGGATACATCTCATTTAATATTTTTTGAAGATAATTCTCTCCATATTGCCCTTTTAAACTCGATTTCTGATAATTGCCTAGAAAATCACTACAATCTTTTATTGTACCTTCCATATTACCTAATTTTGATAACATTAAACTATTATTTACCTCACTCTTCCCATCTAATCTTAACATTTCTCTTGTTAATTCATTTGATATATCTTTTGTTAGAGAATTTGAACGATTATCTACATACATTTCAATATTCTTTTGTAAATCCTTATTCTGTTCTGTCGTAGTCTCCTTTATTATATCTTTTACATCCTGTTTTGATGATTTTAATTTCCAATTCTCTATTAAATCTATAGCTAATAAGGATACTTCCTCAAAATCATAATCTGTGTTGTCCTTATAAAAATTATATACCTTCTCATTATTTATTTTTAATTCATAATCTCCCATTATAACTATAAATATTATTTTGTATTTATATAATTTAAATACTTTTCTATTTAAATATTAAATATGCCTATCGCATTTGATATTGAAAGTCTCCGACAACAACATAATTGCAAACATTACTTTGAAACCGGATTATGGGACCCCATCCAACAAGATATATCTTCTTGGAAAGCTGTCGAATCTAATTTTGATACAGTACATTGCATCGAATTGCGCAAAGATTTTGTAGATAAAGGAAATATTCTCTTTAAAGAATATATTGATGAAGGAAAATATCATCTTTACAATGATGATAGTACTAATATGAAAAAATATTTAGATATGAACCCATATTTTAACAATGAAAAAACAGTTTTCTTTTTAGATGCACATGTTGATAATATTAATATTAAGAATTATACAAAAAAATGCCCTCTTCTTGAAGAATTAAATGCTATTAAACAGCTTTCTTTTAAAAATCATGTAATTTTAATTGATGACCTTCGTATTTTATCTAGTCAATACCCTTGGAATGAAAAATCATATGGAAATATCAATTTTTTAAACGCTATTCAAGAGATTATTTTATCTATTAATCCTGAATATCGTTTTTCTACACTTAATGGACATGTTGAAAATGATGTATTGATTGCTTTTTGTTCACCCAATGCTCCTAGATAGTTATTTTCCATTTTTAAATCTGTTTTTTTCATTTTTTGACTCTTCTTCAAATTCGCCCTTTTTATTCATTACTACGGTTTCATGTGGATGTTGTCTAATTAAATGTTCTTGTATTACAAATATACTTGTATTACATTTCATTTTACAAAATGGACAAGAAAAATTAATTAATCTTTGCCCACTTTTCATTTCTCTTCATTAATATTAAATGATATTAAAAAATATTTAAATATTTTTATAATTATTAACATAATTATTTAATAATTATTATGCTATAACACCATATTTCCTAACTTTTTTTCGTTTCTAATTTTACTTCTTTCATTATATTCTTTACTATCTTATTTTGTTCTAATTCTTCACCTGTCCCCATGCTATTATGTGTCATTTTCACATACTTTTCAAAATCTTTTGAGTTCGGATCTGTATGTCCAGGATATTTCTCTAACCATTTACTTGTATTGCTTATATTCTTATTTGTTACTGTCTCTACTGCTTCTTTTATTCTCTCTTTATCTTCGTCTACTTGCCATTCGTCATTATCTTTTATATATAATGTCTCTCGTTTTAAATCTGTACAATGCATCGGCCGTTTTGTTTCCTCCATATTTGATAATGCTGTCTGAAATATATTTGTTATCCCTTTTACATGTCCATTGTCTGTTGTATATTCCAAATCATTTAATTGCAATCTTAATGAATCTATAAAATCGGTTAAATTTAATGCATCTTTACAGTCATTATTCAGGAAAAACTGTAAATTAAATGTATTATTTGTTGTAGTGGTATTGTTATTATTATTTCCAATTAATGGTATCATGCTTACCATTTCTTTTCTCATTTCAGACATATCTTTCATTGCTTTTATAAGTAAATCTTTATAAGTTGGGTTATTGGGATCAATTTGTTTTTCTTCTTGTTTTTCATCCTCTTTCTCTTCTTCCTCTTCTTCTTTCTTTTCTTCTTCATTAATTACAAAATTACAAGTTTTTTTATGTCTTGATAAACCTTGACGTTGTTTATATATTTTCCCACATGAACATATAAATGTAGTGGCGTTTTTTTTAGGCGTTTTTGTGTCAACATTTGTCAACATTTTATGTTTTGCAGTGGAAATATGTCTATTCCAATCACTTAATTTGCTGCATTTAAAATTACAAAATTCACAATGAAAATTTTCGGCGTTTTTGGCGTTTTTTTTTGTTAACATTGTCATCCTAAATTATGTTGACAAAAAAAACGCCTAAAGTAAACGAATTAAAAAATATAAAAATTTTGTGCAAACAATTTTTTTACGAAAAAATCAAAAATAAAGCATTTTGGTGTAAATCGTATTTTTGGGATTCTTCAAAAAAAACTATTTATATAAATATATTTTTGGACATGAAAATAATTGTCCATTTTTGATTTTCAAATTTATAGTTTTTCAAGGACTCCATATTATTTATTTTATATACTTAAAGAAATCAAATTTTAGTATTTAAAGAATGACATATTGATACTTTTGATCCCCTAAATATGAGTATTTTAATAAAACAATAAAAAAACAGTTTCGAAGGACATAAAATTCATTTTTAATATTATTTGGTGTTTTTATAACTCTTTATTTAATATTCTAACATTTAAAATAAAGAATTTATAACGTTTTGTTCTTTTTCAATTTTTTATCTTTTTTAAAATTATTTTTGTATTTTTTAAAACTAATATTATTTTTGGGTTTTTTAATTTTAATTATTTCATTGAAACTAACATCTGTATAAATTCGCGCATTATCAAAAATAATACGTATAATCATTTTATTACAAGAATTATCATAATTGTAATGCCAAAATGCACCTAGGTCAAGATTATTAAATTTAGAATTAATTTTATTATAAAAAGTATCACTAATTTCCTTACCATTGTATTGTTTAAACATTTTTTGTATATTTTCTATCTTATCTTTTTCAAGAAAATTAACATTATAATATTCACCATTAGAGCAATAATGAATTCCCTCCTCTATAATCAAATTATAATTATGTTTAAGGTAAGAAATATCCATTTTTTCATATATATATATTTTATTGATATTAATAGTTATCAAATTAAACTCAATTTTATATAATATAGTAAAATTAAAAGGATTCTATTATATATATATGGATGATGGCATAGAATTATCATTAGATGATTTATTTTTAAAAGATGCAAAGATACCATTTCATTATAATATAAAATTTAAAGAATTAAAAATAGGGTCAACCGAGGAGTTATTTAATCATTTAAAAGAATTGTTTGCAAAAGGATTATTATTAATAACATCTGATAAATTAAAATTAGATAGTCCAGAGAATGTAAATGCAGTAGATATAGGGAGGATGTCAGATAACGATTTTAAAAATGTAAGAGATAGATTTTTAAGTTTAGGGATAGATGTAAAACATAAAACATATAATGAGTCAGATAAAGACTATTATTTAAGGAGGGTATGTTATAGTGCAGAGAAGATAAAAGATTTAAAATTAGAAGTAACCATAGATTGGGAGACACAATTTATAAATAAAGTATCTTTTACAGCGGGGAATAAGGATATAGTTCCGGAAATAATGAAAGCGATAGAAAAAACGCCAGAGTCAAATTATTTTTTAGCATTGGCAAAACCGAAGGAATTAAAAGATTATATAATAAAATATACATTGAAAGACGAACCAAATAAATTACATGTAATAAATTTTGATGCAGCAAAAATAACAGATCATCATTATAATCATGCATTTTGTACATTGGAGACACGTCATATAAGATAATAAAATTTATAAAATTGTTTTTTATAATATAAATATAATATTATAAAAACTATGACAACAAAATCATACGAAATAACTGCTGATTATAAAAAATCCACCTATCAAATAGAACAATGGAATAATTCATTAAAAAATGGTAAAAATGTACGTTTTGAAATAACTACTTATTTTTATGGGGGTACATTTGAAGTTGAATTAGATGATAAAGAAAAAGAAGAAATATTGGAAAAAGAAAGTATTATAATAAATGACATTCCAGGTGCTTCATGTATATCATTAGACGTTGGATGCGATTGCTATCATGAAATTTGTAATATAGATAATTATAATAAAGAAGAATTAATTGAAATACATAAATTACTTTACTGTGATGGAGAAGAAGATTATAATAGTGAAGAAGAATATGATTTAGGTTCAGATTTACTAGAAAAGAATGGTTGGTCAATGGATGATACCATATATGGATTTGATACAGGTTGTGAATTAGAGTTAATAAGTGAATAAAAAATAGGAATATAATTATATATATGAGAGATAAGTGGAAAAAAAAGCGTCAGCGTAGATTAAAAAGACAAAGAAGGAAACAAAGGAATAAACATAAATAATTAAATAGTAATATTTTTTACTTTACGGTTGCTTTTAAAATGAACACTTCCGACATCAGTGCCTTTAATAATATTAGAAATGGGTGTATAATCAACTTTAACATTAGAAAGATTACGATATTTGGTATTGGTTTTACATAATTGAGCGGCATATATTATAGTTTCAGGTGTAATATCATCAGATTGTACAATAACATGACAGGAAGGGAAAGATTTCAAATGGAACCAATAGTAATTATCGGAACTATCATCAATAATTTTCCAATTTTCGGCAGCATTTTGTCCGATAAGGATATGAATATCATTAAAACTAATATCTTTCATATTTTTTGAATATCTAATATAAAATTATAAAAAATCAATTTTATATTTCATCATCAATATCGTAAAAAAGATAATAATCAATAATGTTATCAATATGTTTATCTATATAACTAACGAAATCACATATAGAAAGGAAAATAGAATATGTATATGGGATTTCGTCCATATATATATTATTAAATTATTATTATATGTATATGTCACTTAATAATAATATTAATTTTAAAAATTATGAATTATTAGTTGTATCACCAGGAGGTTCTTGTCAGTCCATTATAATGAATTTAATAAAAAAAACTAGAAATATTCATATGAATGATGTTAATGATTCTGATAATTTAAAGCATTTATCAAATTATAAAAATTCGGTATTTAATTGTAATTCATTTAACAAAATTTTATATGTTTACAGAAATCCATTATCAGTTATAAACTCTCACTTTAGAAGAGGTTGGTATAAAATGCAATATAAAAAAATATCAAGTTTTTTAGACTATAATAAAGAACATTTATTCGATAATAAACATAATTTATTAGACAGTTGTATTAGAGATGGAAAAGATAATTCAAATGTTTCAAAGCATTTAAATAATTGGATAAGTTATCCTGGAAAAATTTATTTTCTTAATATTGATAATCCAAATAAAAAAGAATTATTTGAATTTTTGGGATTTGAAATTAATAGTTTTGATAAAATAGTTTTTCAAAACAAATATGAAGACAAAATAGAAGCAACTAATTTCTTTAATAATATAAATGAGGATTGTTTATCAAAAATAAAAAATAGAAATAATAAATAAATTAATTGCCATGGTCTTGTTTTTTGTAAAACATAGTGTTAGAATGTGGGCAATCACCGTAAATTTCATTATTTGGTAAAGTGAATGGTATTATATTTGTCTTTTGACAAACATAAGAAAAGCCGATTTGGTCTTGAGTAGTATATTTTAAAGTTTGTAAATACCATAAATTTAAAAAGTCTTTAACAGATACATCTTTATGGAGGAAAGCAACAAAACAAGTAATCCATACGCCCATATGTTGAGTGTGTGAATTTATTTTTTTAAAGAAATCATCATTATAACCGTCATTTAAATAACATCTATATTGATTATCTATATGTTGATATGGTTGTGATTGATTATTCCAAAATTTACTAGTATATCTATCAAAATGGGAAGCTTTAACTTCATTGCTTAGAATACCATTGCGATGTTCATTATGCCATCCAATAATTTTTTGCTTATAAATATTATTTAATATATATTCACTAGTTTTATCATATATAATTTCAATTGTGCCGTCTAACCATACAATAACATCATATTTATTCAATATAGGTATATTAGAAAAGGATTGTTTATAATATTTTGATACATTAAAAGTGTGTTTATTATTAGATAATGAATTTGTAAGAAGATTATTATCTAAATGGCTTTTATTATTTATATGATATGGAGTTGTATCAATAATCCAACCATTATTAATTATATCAGCATTATCAGTAAAACATATGAAATCAGTGTCTATAGTTTGTTTTACAAATTTTTTACAAGAGTTTTCATAACCTCCATAAATTGCAGTAATAAAACAGATTTTAGACATGTATATATAATTATTAAATAATAATTATATATTTTTAACAAACAATACATTCTTTGCAAAATAAATGTATTGCTTCATCATGATGATACCCAAAACATAAATTAGAAGGTTTACATTGTTTACAAAAAAAAGCAGAACATAACTCACATTTATGACAAGGATGACAATAATCGTATTTGTTACAATTAGTACATAATGAAAGAAATTCAGAAATATACCTTAATAAATATTTATCAACAATCATATTTTTTTTAAATATAAAAAAAACTTTAATTAAATTTAAAATATTAAACTAAAACTAAAACTAAAACTACTAAATATATTTGCTAAGGTTCATTGTCATTTTCTGCAAAATATTCGTCCATCGACGATACTAATGCCTCCATGTTCATAATTTCTTGCCAATAACTTTCGTAATCCATAAGATCATGTAGGTCTTTATATGGAATACCACTTCCCCAACACTGTAGTGCGATAGAAGGAGAGATTTCTGGCATAATTTCTCCCATATCATAAATATCAGAGAGAACATTATTGTATGTTTCTTGATGTTGTGGTTTACAGTATTTATCATAATCATGATAATCTGCGATAAGGTCAACCAGTTCAAATGGAAGGAGGAATTTCTTTGTCATATTAAATATTGTTTAAATTCACTAAAAAAAAGGATTTGTATCAATTTTACGTATTTATATAATTTATAGTCCACCTTGTTTAATAATTTTTTGTGTATAATAGTCATCATAGTCATCATATAGAGATGCATTGTATTTGTTATTTTTATCTTTTTCGATAAGTTCCATTTTAAGTTCATTAATTTTATTAAGTTCAAATTGAATAATAGAAACATGTGTATTAATACGGTCTAAAATAGAATAAATTGTATTTTTATCATTAGCATGATAACGTAAATTATTAATATTCTTAAAATGCTTATAAAGAGGGATTTTATTCATAATGGTAATTTTAATATATAAAAATAAAAGAAAAAATTATCAATTTTATACATCTTTAATTGGTGAAAAGAAAACAGTAGGGTCAGTGTCAAGATAATTTTTAGAGAAATCTACATTAAATGGATTGTCAGAATAAAAAATATGTGTAATATATTTACATTTATTGCGAATAATATCATTAATTTCATGAACAAAATGTTCTTTGTCTTTAGATTGAAAGATTTTCTTTTCAAATGTATAAATAAATTTGTCATATTTTTCAAGAATATCAATCTTTGATAAAACAAGCATGTTAGTGCCGGAAATATTAATAGAATTAATAAGTTTATCTAGATTTAACCAATTGACATCACGTAATCTTTTAGTAGTAGTGCCATATTCTTCAGCGAGTAAAGATATAGCTTTAAAATCTGATTTAAATTGGTCAGATAATGAATTATAGAAGAAAGGGTCTACACCAACACGAGTATCATAAACTTTTGCAGCACCATAAATATTGCGGATAACATTATGAGGGAAACCGATAGAGCAAGCAGAATAAGGCAATGTATTAGAAGAAGTAACAAAAGGATATTCACCATGGTTAATATCTAACCAAAATCCTTGAGCACCTTCACATAATATGTCTCCATATAATGGAGATTGTACGTCAGTCCATACATTATATGGGAAAAATTTATATTTTCTTACCGGTATTCCTTTTCTAGCAAACTTATCTCTAGCACATGGTGCGATGCCATTTCCAGTAGAACCCTGTTGTTTTTTATAATCTTTATTATCATTATCAATATGTTCATCTGTAATAACATGAGCATTTCCGGATACATATATTTGTGATATGTCAAACCCATTGCTTTTTAAATATTCCATTTCTTCTTTAAAGGCATTAAAGTTTATATAACAATCAGGACCAATATAACATTTAATTCCATAAAAGACACCAGCTGGAATAATATGAGTTGCGTATTTTTTATTGTCAATATAAATTGTGTGGCCAGCATTACTTCCACCATTCCATCTACAAACCCAATCATATTTATTATCTTTAATTAATTGGGAAACTATTTTACCTTTAGCTTCATCACCCCATGCAAGTCCACAACATATATCAACATTGTTAATACTCATATTTATGAATGTCTATGTGTATATATTTTACTAAATAAAGGATTTTCTCTTGAATAACCAAAAAAATAATAATAATAATATATATAATGGAAAAAAAGAGAACATCTAGAAAAAGATTAAATGCGTCAAAAAAAAGAAACATGAGATGTAAGAATGAAGGATGTAAAAATCATAGTATGCATGGAGGTTACTGTTCACAACACGGAGGAAGAAGACGTAGGAGAACAGCATCAAAGAGAAGAAAATCATTGAAGAAAAAAAATAGAAAAACACAGAGAAAAAGATTAATGAAAAGGCAAGGAGGAAATGATGATCCACCACACAAAGACGCTTATTGTGAAGCATATCAAAAATACCTATCTAAAAAAAATAGTACAATTAGATTTAAAATGCCTGAACAATATCGTTCTATTCATGGATACAACCCATCAATATGCAAAGACGATTGGACCCCAGGATTTAATTTTTAATAGTATTTTCTCTCAAAAACTAAAAAATATATATAAAATTGAATTATTTGTTATACTTTATAGTTCATATAAAGCATAATAGAGTAGTATTGAATATGGTGTTTATCGTAATAGTAGCAGTAGTAGCATTGTTATTGTTCATATCGTTGGTAGCAGAAGATAGTGAATTGCCTGATAATTGGTGAAAAAAATAGTAAAAGATAATTATATAAACTATTTTTTACTGTATAAATAAAAATTTATTAAGAGAATAAAGGATTTTCTCTCAAAAATTGAAAAAAAAATTAATAGAAGATAGTTTATTTAACTATATTCTACAGAATAAGCAAACATTTTGTGTATATATTATATAAGTAATGATAAAAAAACAAAAAGGAGGTACAATTTTAATAAGAACAGATGACCATATTTATCAAGCAGTAGATGATTGGATTAAAAATCGTAATGAAGCAGAATATATATATGGTCATATTAGTGACTGGGATACGAGTGCTGTAACAAATATGAAAGATTTATTTCTTGCTTATGGAGACTTTAATGATGATATATCTAATTGGAATGTGTCAAATGTGACTAACATGGGGGGTATGTTCCTTCATGCGAGATCGTTTAACCAGCCGATTGGTGGATGGGATACTCGTAATGTGACTAAAATGGGGGGTATGTTCACTTCTGCGAGATCCTTCAACCAGCCGGTAGGAAAATGGGATACTCATAATGTGACTGACATGGGTTTGATGTTCATGGGAGCGAGTTCCTTCAACCAGCCGATAGGAAGATGGGATACTGAAAATGTGACTGACATGAGGATGATGTTCGAAGGAGCGACATCGTTCAACCAGCCAATTGGTGGATGGGATACACATAATGTGACTTACATGTATCGTATGTTCGAGAAAGCGACATCGTTCAACCAGCCGATAGGAAGATGGGATACTCATAATGTGACTACCATGTATGGTATGTTCGAGAAAGCGACATCGTTCAACCAGCCGATAGGAAGATGGGATACTGAAAATGTGACTGACATGCATGATATGTTCGATAATGCGGAATCCTTCAACCAAGATTTAACATCTTGGGATATTAATCCTGTAATATTGGATATAATAGGAAAAGAGGACCATGATGGAAATATAGAAAGAAATTATATGTTCAATGAAAGTAATATGGATGTAAATAACTATCCGATAAGAAACGCTATAATTAATAGAAATAAAAGAATTATGCAAACAATGATAGATGATATAGAGGATTCAGAAGATAATCAAAGAAAGGTAAAGGCACTTCAAACAGTTTTTAATGTATTTAATTCAGATGGTAATAAAAATTCTTTTTATTACGGAGGAAAAAAGAAGAGTAAAAGTAAGAGAAAATCTCTCAAAAAGAATAGCAAAAGTAAGAGAAGAAAATCATTGAAGAAAAAACAGAGAAAAACAAAGAGAAAAGGTCGCAGATAAATTGGGATGCCGGCCCGGAGGGCCGGAATAGGTAATTTTCTCTCAAAGTATAGAAAAAAATTTGTAGAAAATAGTTTATTTAACTATCTTCTACTAGTGTATTAATAATATTTTAGGTATATATTATATAAGCATGGCGCGGAATTTAATAAGGACAAATGGAAATATTACTGCATGGACAGTGGCTTGGTTTGATGTACTCTATGAGGTAGACGATTCAGATAATCCACACGATGATGATGATGTAATAGCACTAAGAGATAGCATAGGATATATGTCAGAATGGGATATGTCTAATGTAACAAATATAAGCGGATTATTTTATGATATAAATTATGGTACTTATGATTTTTTAAATTATTTATTAAAAATACCAGAAAATAATATATCAAATTGGAATGTATCTAATGTTACTAATATGCATAGTACGTTTTATAGTTGTCGCTTTGACTTATTGCCCGTTGATATGGTAGGTAGAATACAAATACGTAATTGGAATGTATCTAATGTTACTATTATGGATGAAACATTTAATCATGCTAGGTTGGATAATAATATTTCTATAGAGTCATGGGATGTTAGAAACGTATTAAGTATGCAAGATATGTTTGCAAATTCTGACTTTAATCAAGATTTAAAAAAGTGGGATATTAATCCTCTAATATTACAGCAAATAGGAGAAATCGATATTGAAAATGGAGTATTAGAAAGAAATTATATGTTCAATGATAATAGTGGTATGGATGTAAATAACTATCCAATAAGAGCCAATAATATAATTAATAGAAATAAAAGAAATATAGAAATGATGATAAATGGATCAGTAGGTAATCAAAGAATGGCATTTGAAACACTTTATAATGAATTAAATTTAGATGGTAATAAAATGAATTTTTATTACGGAGGAAAAAAGAAGAGAAAAAATCTTAAAAAGAATAAAAAAAGTAAGCGAAGAAAATCAATGAAGAAGAAACAAAGAAAAACCAAGAGAAAAGGTCGGAGATAAATTGGGGTGCCGGCCCGGAGGGCCGGAATAGGGAATTTTCTCTCAAATTATAGAAAAAAATTGTAAAAAAAGTTAATTTAGCTAATCTTTTACTTAGGAATTAAATATTTTTATATATATAATATATAAAAATGACAAAATACTCAGGTGGTACACATTATGAATGGCAGAGTCCCCCACATACAACGTTGTATGGTAATACATGTTATGGCTATGGTAGGGTACTTGCTCAAAATCCCCCTAACTATGGGGCACCCATGCCTACTTTACTTAATACAGAGTATCAGATAGATCTGGACAGGCTGAAATATGCAGGTGAATATACAGGGTCGTCGGGACCCCCACATAATCTGATTCACCATTTTTGGGATGATTGGAAAAGAAAGAACCGTAGTATAAGAGCAAATGGTATATATTTTGTTAATATGGATTGTTACGATGCGACGGATTCGGAGACGGAGTTCACGGAGTCGGATTATGATGGTGGAAAAAAAAATAGAAAAAGTAAGAGAAGAAAATCATTAAGTAAGAGAAGAAAATCATTAAGTAAGAGAAGAAAATCATTGAAGAAAAAACAAAGGAAAACCAAGAGAAAAGGTCGCAGGTAAATTGGTGTGCCGGCCCGAAGGGCCGGAATAGGGAATTTTCTCTCAAAAACTAAAAAAAGATTATTAATATTTTAAAGACAAGGGCAAATGGCAATACCACGGACTACATTAGCTGTAGTCATACCACAAGATTGTATATTTGAAAGACATGAACCAGCTTGTATAGTACCTTGACAACTTTGACAGGCAGCAAATGCTCCACCGGCTACAGGTCCTGTAGCAGTTAAGCCGATACAACCGAGGACAGTACCAGGTACATTACCAGTGCAAATACTAGCTAGAGTAGTAACAGCAAATATAGTTTCAATAATAGGCATATTGGTATGGGATTTATTTTTCACAGACAGATTTTGGGAAGCAGAAATCAATTTTATGAAAATTTATAATAATTCTCTCAAAGTATAGAAAAAATTTGTAGAAAATAGTTTATTTAACTATCTTCTACTACTTAAGCAAAGCTCTTTTCATAATAAATATTAGCCGACTGCAACGAAGTTGCGTCGGTTCCCGACAGTCGGCTAATATTTATTTTTTTATTAGATAATATTTTTTCCTTACCATTTATCCTACTGTTTTTTATACTTAATTCAAAATAATTTATCTATTAGTTTGAATTTTTAGTTATGCAG
>Ga0315320_10000122_pt1 | contig 59923 bp, 87 predicted proteins | sample M140m21515metaG_FD_203458 | JGI IMG/M metagenome (GOLD analysis project Ga0315320, IMG submission 203458) | Ammonia-oxidizing marine archaeal communities from Monterey Bay, California, United States - M1 40m 21515 | ecosystem: Environmental > Aquatic > Marine > Coastal | place: USA: California... | reverse complement strand
AAATTTTTAATAGCTCGCTCCTTAGGATTCCCAGGATTTCTCACCTTAACATAAATGATATACAAGAACCTATGAATATCATAGTAAATCGTACCTGGACCTATTCCATGTCCGTATATACCCGCACCCTCATATCCACCATCAGCCGTTTCTGGGTTTGGCATACGCCTGGACCAGTATGATAAACCAAAATCAATGATAGTCGCTTCTACACCAGCGTTTGTACGCTTATACTTTTTGATATCTGGTGAACCTAGACGACTCCTAAAAGATCCACCAGGGTCGTTCCGAATTACTTTACGACCGAGGTCAACTTTCCATGTGTATGGCGTTTCGTTCCGAGTAACCATCACATTTCCTCCATGTAAATCGCGGTGACGGAAGTCTGGAAATTTTTGGTTAATTCGGTAGAGATTATCAAAAACCTGTGTGATGACAGACTTTATCGCATCAAGAGATGGGTTGGTTTTCCACCACGAATTAAACGACATACCATCAAGAAGTTCCATGTAAAGAATATCCTTGGGTTTGGTACGTTCTTTTGGTTGGACCAACTTACCATTCTTATTACGCACCTTTTTAGGTGTTTTATCTTGGATGGGGCACTTCTTAAAGAGGTACATCTCGGGAACCGCAAACTCCTTCAATTTTTCGGCAACCTTGAACTCAAATTCAAAAGCGCCATCAGTAGTTTCCGATGTATCTATCTCCTTGTACGCGACATACCGCCTTCCATTATCATTGATACTTCCACGGTACATCTTTCCAAATGCACCTTCACTTATAGGATTACCCTTACCAGTACGAAGGGTGGGTGAGTTATACACAGGAACTTTCAAGAAGTGTTCTGGTACACAAGCCTTCTCACCTTTGAGTAATTTTTTCAAGTTACTCTCGATTGACATACTTACTTATTGGTAAGAAGTTTTTTATACTTACCAAGAAGGATTTTTTAAAATATTTTTATTTTTTTTCAGAATCAATTAGATTTTATAATTTTTTTAATTGTTTTTAAAAACTAAACTAAATATTTTTTTACTGATCATCAACCTCCTCAATCTCATCCTCATCCTCGACATCAACCTGAAGGTCATCATCGGGTAGGTTCACACCCTGAAAGGCAAATGACGGGAGCTTGGCAGACTGCTCGAAGAGAGCCTGTTGGAGACGGATAGTGACACCGAACTTGTTGTCGATAAACCAAATCTGGTTGAGATCAACAATAGCCATAGCCTTATTACCCTTCTCGATGCTATCGAGGGGTACAGCTTGCTTCTGCATAGAGTAAGACTCGGGTACAAATGTCCCATCAGGCTTGGTGAGAATCTTGAGCTTGATAGTCGATGGGTACTGCTCCTTACCGGGGCGAACCATAGGCTTGTAGAGAGCCTGCTTGAGAACCTCAACGTTGAACTCCTTGCCGAGCCACTCTTGCGAATTGGCAGCGACTGTGTTTACGATGATATCATCAAGCTCCTTGAGCTTCTCGTGAAGAGCCATAGCCTCTTCATTGTCGGGGTCGAAAGAAAGGTCGAGAGAGTAGGATGTACGACCAGTGCTCTCATCAGTGAACGCACTCATGCCATAAGGAGATCGCATGAAGGGAAACTGGAGGTAGAGCTTTTTGTTGTCGCCGGCGTTCAAATAGACGGCCTTGCCGCCATTCTTGTTCTTGCGAAGTTTTGAGAACTGCACATTGGCAGGAGAGAATTCAGAAGATTGCTGGATAGTGAGCGACATTGTTGGTAGTGGGTTATATATATCTTAGGTGGCTTGGCTTTAATTAAGTTTTTTTTGTTGACATATATCAAAAGTAATTATGGGTCTTTTTAAAGATTGTGGATGTGGATGTAATGGCCGAAAGCAGGCGGAGAAGTTAATCATCTCTATCATTTCTGGTCTCGTATTTTTCATTGTTGCGAACCCTGAGACGTTCCGTCTTGTCAGGCGGGTCCTCGGTTCGTGGATTGCGACCCCTACCGGTTGCCCATCGACTCTAGGTCTCCTTGTACACACTCTCGTATTCATCCTCGTTGTTTGGGGTATGATGAACATCAAAAAGGAGGGTGGTGGATGTGGTGGTAAAAAGAAGAAAGGTGGGTGTGGGTGTGGTGATGGTGCCAAGAAGGGAACCAAGGTTGTTGTCGAACCCCCAGTTCCTATGGAGGAAGCCCCCGACCCAAGGCCCGAATTTGCCGAGCCCCCTATTGAGGTTGTCGACAGTGGTCGTATGCTCGAACCCGCGCCTATCGATTCCGAAGGCACCCTTTTCAAGTAATTTAATTCATGCATTTTCCAGTCAATTTGGATAAATTGATAGTAAAATGTTTAAAACTCTTCATCGAATCCAATCTCATCAGAGGTATCGTCCATCTTTCCATAGTCTCCCACCCGCTTTTCGAAGAAATTTGTTTTACCGTCAAGGCTAATATTTTCCATAAAGTCGAAGGGATTTTTAGAGTTCCAAATTGGGGGTTGACCAATTTGTTTGAGAAGACGGTCAGATACGTATTCGATGTATTCAGCCATTTTCTCTGAGTTCATACCGATGAGATTACACGGGAGTGCGTCAATGATGAACCCCTTTTCAATCTCAACAGCTTCTTTGATAATAGTGTGTAGTGTTTCAGTTGAAGGTTTATTTCTGAGTAATTTGAAAAGTTCGACGGCAAACTCTTGGTGAAGCCCTTCATCCCGGGAGATGAGTTCATTACTGAAACAGAGACCGGGCATTAGACCTCTCTTTTTCAACCAGTAAATGGCACAGAAACTACCAGAGAAGAAAATACCCTCAACACACGCAAACGCAAAGAGACGCTCAGCAAAAGAACGAGTTTTAGTATCGAACCATTTCATAGCCCAATTTGCTTTTCTTTCAATACAGGGTACGGTTTGAATGGCTTCGAAAAGTTGTTTCTTTTCAGCACCATCTTTGATGTATTTGTCGATAAGTTTAGAGTACGTCTCCCCGTGGACCATTTCATTGTGGCATTGGTATGCATAGAATGAACGAGCTTCGGAGGTTTGTACCTCATCGGCGAAATTGTTATTGATATTTTCAAAAACAATTCCATCAGATCCAGCAAAAAACGCCAGGATATACTTTATGAATTTTTGTTCGTTATCGTTTAGAGTCTTCCAATCATCAAGGTCTTTGGATAGGTCTACCTCCTCAGCAGTCCAATTAGACATTTGAGCCTTCTTATAGAGCTCCCAGAGCTCAGGGTACTTCAGGGGGAACACAGTGAATCTATTTAGAGTAGGGGCGAGGATTGGTTCGTACTCTTCTTCTATATAGTCCTGAAAGTCAAAATAGGACCCTATGTGTTTTTCGTTAATAAATATTTGAGGGTAAGTTGAAGCGGAGCCACCACACACTTTCTTGAGTTCTTCCTTGTCGACCATGATTTTTTCATGGTCGAAGTTCTCCGACTCACATAGTGTCTTTGCGTGGTCACAATACTCACAACCTTCCTTCGAATAAATAATAACTTTCATCTGTGATATTATCGCTGATAATTTTTTGTGCGAAAACTCTAAGCATGATTGTGCCAACTGAAATAAACCAAGATGATATAGTAAAAGTTTTAGTAAACGAAGATGGAATTGAAGACGAAATATACGGGATTGTTGGAATGAATACTGGAAAAACTCTCGGCCTGAGATATCTCAACACCACTGAATTATTTTACAAAAGTGCGTGCGTGTATGAAGTTGAAGCGGCGGTGCTTTCACCCGCACCTTACGAAAGTGTAATGGAACACTATCCTGTGGGGACTACATTCGAAGATCTTGAGATGAAGCCCCTTGGTATGAATCGTTTCGCATTCTATTCCGAAATAGACGTTGAAGATAGTGATAGTGATATATACGATGAGGGGGGTGAGGAAGATGAATCTGACCTTGAGGGTTTCGTTGTATCTGATAGTGAGATTGTAGGTCAAGATATTCCTTTACCCCCGGGTCATGAATCGATTGACAAAGATTGGAATGAATGGGAACCATCAACATCAGGTGGAAAAAGTTTCAAGGACACCGTTGATGCGATTGAAACGCGAATTAGACGCCTAAGTGTATGATGCGTTGATTATAAATTTTAAAAAAGAGTACCACATTCAAAACAATGCTGGCAGCTATATGGAAACAAATCGAAGAATTAAAACCAAAAGAAAACGAAATAAAGCCAGTGAGTAAAAATTTTTGTATAGAGTGTTCAGGTGTGAAAGTTATTTCACGAGAGGGTCTTCCGACGTGTTCGGAGTGTGGACTTGTTGATTCTTATTTTATAGATGACACGGCTGAATGGACGAGTGGTATGACCGATGATGGTAAAGTAAATGATCCAGCTCGATGTGGTAACCCTAACGCAAACCCCGAATTGTTCTCACAAAATTGGGGTAAGGGTACGATCATATCTACACAACACTCTTCAACTTACGAAAATAAACGGATGGCAAAAATCAACTTTCACATGTCAATGAATCACAAGGATCGCTCACTTTTTCACGCATACCGTGATATAGATGAAGCGTGTCACACCCTACCAGATTCAGTGTTGAAGGATGCAAAAATTTTATATCGAAAATTCAACGAAGAAAAATTGACCCGTGGTGCAGTGCGTCTAGGTATCAAAGCTAACTGCGTTTTATACGCGTGTAGACTTGCAAAAAATCCAAGAACAACTAAAGAGATTGCGGATATGTTTGGAATTCAATCGAAGGATGTTAGTCGAACAACCGATATATTCAAGGACAATATATTGGGTGCTACAAAGAAAAATTATGTGACGAAAGCATTTGATGTAATGCAGAGGCTATTGAACGCTTTTGAAATTTCTAGAGAAGAAAGACTCAAGTGTAATAGGATGTGTGGAGCTACAGATGATTGTGTTGAACTTATGAGTAAAACCCCTAATAGTGTTGCGTCAGCAATTATATACATTGTTATTGGTCATAGAGTTACAAAATCTGAAATGTGTGAGAAGTGTTCAGTTTCTATCCCTACACTGAATAAGATAGAAGCTATTATCAAAAAGCACTTAGAGGCTAAGAGTTAGTATTAGTATATGACGACGAAGTTGTTTCTTTCTACACCATGTTATGGTGGATTGTGTCTAGAAAAGTATATGAGTAGTATTATTCAACTTCAAGTTCTTTTAATAAAAGAAGGTATTCAATTGTATTTAGATACGACAGAAAATGAGTCACTTGTTCACCGCGCCCGTAATGTAGCTGTAGGACGTTTTATGCAAAAGACTGATTGTGATCTCTTCATGTTTATAGATGCTGATGTCCATTTTGAACCACAAGCTGTTTTACGTCTAATAAAGTCTCAACATGACATATCTGTATCGTGTTATCCTAAGAAAGTTGTGATGTGGGATCAGGCAGCAAATGCTGTAAGGAGGGGTGATGATCGTGATATGTCTATGTTGTCTTCAAGTCTAGTTATCAACTTTGGTGCACAGAATCGACCAGTTGTAAATGGATTTATTGAAATTTTAGATGGTCCAACTGGGTTTATGATGATTAAACGATCTGTATTTAAAACTTTGGAGGATAAATTTCCAGAATTGTGGTGCAAGAATGATCACCAAAATAGAGACTTTGATGACTACCATGCATGTTTTGATTGTATGATAGATCCCGGTTCTAAAAGGTATTTATCTGAAGACTATGCATTCTGTCGTCGTTGGCAACAATGTGACGGTAAAATTTACGCAGATGTAAATACAACTCTTGGTCATGTGGGTAATTTACCATTCTCAGGATGTATGAATGAAAGGCTTAAGGCTTAGACTCGACATAGTCATATGAAGATTGTTACTTTGTTAGTCACTCGTTCTAAATCATGTAGTGTCAAAACACTTCACACAGTTCTTAGAATTAACTTAACATGCATGACCAAAGGTATTAATAATGAAATTTCGTATGTAGATGATGACCCATTTTTAAAAGCTGAAATTATTGAACGTTTCATGAAAACACATGATCGAATTATTTTTGTGGAATTTGGTGTTTCCCTAGATGATGCCTCAGTTAATGAATGTTTTGAAAAGCATGAAAAGGTTGGTATGGTCGTATTCCCTGGAGTAAAGTGTGGTATCGATTGGGGTTTATTTAAACATAAAATTGAGAAAGGTTCATCTGAACCAGTTTCACAAATGGGTCTTAATTTTGATACTGAAATTGGTACAAAAATTTCAAGTGATATTTATAAGGTAAAGTCAACACAAGCCAAAGCTTGGTTTATGAATACTAAAAATACTATTAAGTCAATCAAGGATAAGAAATCCGGAAAATGGGTAATCAATCCCAAGATGTTTGAAAAATTTATTGATCAAGGTGTTCGAATTTATGCATTTACAGCAGCTAAGTTGACGATGACTTACACACATGAATGTATAAGTAACATTCTCAACGCCGCGGGTGTAAAACTGGGTTAAAGTTTTTAACTAAACATATAACATGTCTATAAAGTCGGAATCCCCACTTTACAAATATGTTGTGCAGTATATTCATGCAAAGTGGGGAAGTAAAGACTACTTTCCGGGTCCTCAACCAATCTCGATCGAGTATAAACACTTCCCCATTCTAAAGGGTGCTGAGTATCTTGTATGTGAAAAAACAGATGGAGAACGATACATGATGGTTGCCCTTATGTTTGAGGGTAAAAAGAAGTGTGTATTTGTTAATCGTGCTTTCAAGATGTTCGAAGTACCTATCAACCTCAAAAAAAGTGCCTACGATGGGACTATTTTTGACGGTGAGTTATATGAGGATACTCTCATGGTATACGACGCAGTATGGGTAAATGGTCAGTCAGTTTGGGATCTTAACTTGATGAAAAGACTTGATGCAGCTCGAGGTGTCATGAAGTCAATCATTTATATGAAGTCTGATAAGTTTAGACTCAAATGCAAAACATTTCATGAAATGAGAGATTTTAAGAAGTTTATGGATGAATACCTTCCAACTGTTCAACAGAAAATTGATGGTCTCGTATTTACACCAGTTAACGAACCCATAAGACTTGGTACTCATGAGACAATGTTCAAATGGAAGCCACAAGAACAGAACACAGTTGACTTTCTCATGAAATGGGAACCCTCGAGAGAGACACCTGGATTCAAGCCTGGTACACCCACATGGAGACTGTATGTCCAAGAGAAGGGTAAATTGTTTTTCGAATCTGAAATACCACATGGACGAATGGAGGACAAACCGTGGCTTGAAGATGGGGCTATTGTCGAATGTCAATATATTACGTGGGAGGAGCCAATGTGGTGGAAACCCCTAAAGAGGCGAACTGATAAGACATACCCTAACAATCGTCGCACTTTTTACAGAACTATCGTAAACATCAAAGAGAATATTAAGATGAAGGAGTTTTTAGATTGTAAACCAAACTTTTAATTTAAAGATAATTATAGTGTAATGTACAATGAAAATAGTAACCGATTGGGGTGGAGCTGATATTTATAAATTCAAACTTGATGAACACGAATATATTTATAATGAAGCAATGAAACATGAAATCGAATCAGAATTTACTGTTTATCCTATCTGGAATGCTAAAGTATCACGCATCGTCAAACACGAGTCATGTCATTTGTTTCAATTTATGTTAAATAAAATAAAAAATCATATAATGCATATACCAACGTTTAAAGGATTATCGTTTAGTCTCCCCCCATCTCATGAGATATGTGATATATGGATGTGCATTTGTAATAAGGGTGATTATCAATATGTACATAATCATCATAACTATTTCCAACCGGATTACCCGGGTTCGTGTATATATAACTATGTATATTTTGTGAAATATAATCCCGATAAAGATGCCAAACTTGTAGTAGGAAATCCTGAAACAATGCAAGCAATAATCAAACCACGTGATGGGCAGTATATATATAAAATTGGAGAGGAAAAGATTATTGATGCACAAGAAGGAGATCTCATAATATTTCCTGCGGGATTATATCACTATGTTCAAAAACAACTATGTGAAGGACCAAGAATAACGATTGTTGGAAATTTATTTAGAATTTAGATTGTAAATCATAAAATAGAATCCAGCTTCGTCGGGTAGTTCCTCCTCTTCAACCATTTCGTCATTAATAAAAAACCATTTATTACGTCTCTTCACAAAACTCACATAGTGTCCGTCGTCTTGTGCGCCAACATGCACAGCTGTCGAAATTAGATTATATTCATGCTCATTAATTAATATATTTTCAATAATTTCAATATGACTTTTCCTGTCAAATGAAATCATTAAAATTTGTGGAAGTTTTGAAAAGAGCATACGGGTAGTTGCAATATGGTGCTTCTTCCCTTCGTTGTCTTCAAAATTTTCAATCGTATTCCAATCCGTACTTTTAGAAAGCATCTTATCCATATCCTTACCCTCGGATGTAATCAAATGAACACTGAAATCTTCTTCATTTGTTGACTTTCCACCCGGCCATATAGTTTCTTGTATCTTCTTTCCGTAAAACCACAGTTTGATTTCAGGTCTAGATGTTTCGAGAATATCTATGATGCATAGGATTGCTTCTTGTACATCGTGTTGCTCTTTCGTTCCAAATCTGGGAAACTTCTCACGAAAACATGTAAGAACTGAGTTGATGTCAATTTCATCCTGACCTTTTGTCCAATATGTTTTGACCATTTTTGAATATTCATTGGTAAATTGACATTCTCCTTGGTATGGATGTCTTATGAAGTAATTTGATAGTACTGGTATGTAAAGCAGACATTGAAGGGCGGTGTTGAAATAACAAGTATTTCCATGATTTTCAAGTCCCTTCATTACATTTTATGTACATTAAACACTTAAGAGAAAGACGCAATATGTAAATGTTAAGTAAAAATGAACGTCCAAGCTATCGTCGATCGCGTTCTTCCCATATTCGAAGCCCATAAGCATGAGGGAGATATTGAAGTCGAAATTCGTCTTGGAAAGCATAATGGCTCCCTGTTTGATACTAATGTTGGTAAAGATACGTGGAAGAGGGTCCTCGAAGGCCTAAAGAAATATGAAGGCTGGGAGAGCAAGAAGACCTCCACTGTTGATATGTATTACAACGATAGTAACAACGTTCGTATCACATCCGACGAAGATTCTGGTGAACAAACCATGATTCAGAAGATTAGTGTCGTCAAAGAGGATTTCAAATGTGATCCTCTTGATGTACGGTTCTGTGTTGCCCGCGAAATCCCCACCAATGGGGAGTATGAGATGGACCGAAAGAGAACTAAGACTCGCCACTCTTTTGTGCGTAAGAACCTCAGTATAGACATGACCATTTCTTCAGGAGATAATGCTGATATGGACTCCGAAGAGGAGGCGAGTTATCAAATTGAACTCGAAATCATGAAGCCCGATGCAGTCGATGATATTTACAAATTTTTCAATATCATCAACAAGGTTGCCGATCTTTCCAAACTAATTTCTATGTAATAAGTAACTATGGCCGCTATAGGTGCAGGTGTATTAGGACTATTATGTCTCAGCTCGAGTGTATATTCAGCTATGAGTGGGGGAGGGGATGAAGAAACTCCAGACCAAACCATAATTGTTCCAGACACCGAGATCAAGGTCAAGGCCGAGGCTGAGGCCGAGGCTGAGGCCGAGGCTGAGACCAAGACTGAAGCCAAGGCCGAGGTTGGTTTCGACACCGACACCGTAAAAGGTCAATACGTCCGTTTATGGCAAGGTGATCCATATCAAAGTCAGAAGGCATACGCGCTTACTATTTTGGAACTAGAAGTGTATGACAGCAGTGGTACAAATATAGCTCAAGGTAAAAGTGCTACTGCTCGTACTGAATATCCAGGTGATCACCAGCCAGTATTGGCTTTCGATGGTTCATTAGATACAAAGTATCGTAGCAACTACGACGTCAAAGAAGATTGGCTCGAAGTAGATCTAGGATCTGTAATTGATATTCATAAGATTGTTATTAGACATTCGGGTAGTGAGGATGTTTATGAAGGTGTAGCAATGAAAGATGGTTTACGTGGATACATCGAAATTTTTGATGGTGATGGACCAATTGGTAAAACAACTCAGATTGAAGAAACCAGTACTGATGATGTGTACACTTACAATTTCAAAGAGAGAGGTGGTGGCAAATGGAGAGGACGACAAGGGATATTGAAGACTAGAGCAGACATTATAGTTGAAAAGCAAGCAGCTGACGCAGCTGCTGCTGATGCAGAACAGAAACGCCTCGCCTCAAAAGCAGTTAGGGACAAGGCTGCGGCTGAGGCCAAGGCTGTGGCTGATAAGGCTGCGGCTGATAAGGCTGCGGCTGAGGCCAAGGCTGCGGCTGAGGCCAAGGCTGCGGCTGAGGCCAAGGCTGCGGCTGATGCCAAGGCTGCGGCTGATGCGGCTGCCAAGGCCTTAGCAGATGCCAAGGCTGCACAGGCCGCCGCTGAGGCTCGTGCCGCTGAGGTCGAGGCTGCGCGAGCCGCTGAAGTGAAGGCTCGTGCCGACGCGGCAGCAGAAGCGGAAAGGGTACGAAAAGCTAATATGTCCTTCCGTGAGAAAGTTATAGACGGCCAGTATCCCACTTTTGCAAAATGTTGGTCAGCTGGTAGCGCGTACAATGACGGTGAAAGTTCGGGTGCAAACAAATTTGCTTGTTGTGAATCAATTGGTACTCCTTACCCAAACTATGGTCAGACGGGTTGGGCCTATTGCAATCGGCATACCTAAAATAATAATTTCTACATAATAAGTATATGGCCGCCATAGGTGCAGGTGTATTAGGACTATTATGTCTCAGCTCGAGTGTATATTCAACTATGAGTGGGGGAGGGGATGAAGAAACTCCAGACCAAACCATAGTTGCCGCTATACCTGGCCAGACCAAGGCTGAGGCTGGTAGTACCCCAACCAGGACATCTACAGGCGCCGTAAAAGGTCAATATGTCCGTTTATGGCAGGGTGTTCCATATCAAAGTCAGAAGGCATATGCGCTTACTATTTTGGAACTAGAAGTGTATGACAGCAGTGGTACAAATATAGCTCAAGGTAAAAGTGCTACTGCTCGTAGTCAATATTCGAGTGACCACAAGGCGGTATCAGCTTTCGATGGTTCATTAGATACAAAGTATTACAGTAGCCATGATAATAAAGAAGATTGGATCGAAATAGATCTAGGATCTGCAGTGGATATTCATAAGATTGTGATTAGACATCCAGATAGTGAAGATGTTTATGAAGGTGTAGCAATTAAAGATCGTTTACGTGGATACATTGAAATTTTCGATGGTGACCAAACGATTTTTAAGACGGAACAGATTGAAGAAACCAGTATTGATCATGTGTACACGTATAATTTCAAAGAGAGAGGTGGTGGCAAATGGAGGGGAGAACAAGGTATACTCAGGAGTAGAGCAGACCTTATAGCTGAAAAGCAAGCAGCTGATGCAGCTACTGCTGACGCGGAACAGAAACGCCTTGCTTCAGTTGCCGTTAAGGCTGCTGCCGATAAGGCTGCCGCTGATAAGGCTGCTGCCGAGAAGGCTGCTGACGAGAAGGCTGCCAAGGACTTAGCAGATGCCAAGGCTGCATACGCTAGCACAGAGGCTGGGCGTGTGAAAATTATGAACTTATTAATAGAATATAATAGATCCGCATGGTTGCAATACCGTCAGCGGATTCGCGCCCCGCCAACCCTAGGTGAGGCGCCTACCTTAGCAGATGTCAAGGCTGCACAAGCCGCCGCCGAGGTTGAGCGCGTGGCGCTTGGCGACGAGTTAAAAGCCGCTAATAGATCCGCATGGTTGCAATACACTCGAGGGTAAATAATAATTTCTTGTTAAATATAAATGCTATACATATTAGCAATTCTCGTCGTTGTGTTTTTGATGTACGACAAACACACAAAGTCGGATGAAGTTGAAGGTTCCAAATATTTTTACATCAGTGATGGTGATTCCAAAGCGATGTATGTCAAAATGCATGCAGATGGAGTGAGTAGTGATAGGCTAAAGAATTTTGTTCTAATGGAGGATGAATTTCTCTCAATGGAACAACAGTCTGTATGTTCGGGAATATCATTAACGGTTCAAGCTGGTGTACTTTCTAATAAAATCAAAGATATGTTTCCTAAATATGATTTCTCTCATCACGTCATACACCTCAAACAAATAGCAGAACCTACAAAAATAGTCAATAGGAAAATTAAATGTTAATATACAATAAGCTATGGATCGAAAAATTATATTTTTTATAATTCTGATGTTATGTTGTTCATCATCATCTATATTATACATCCTTAGTGGTGACGAGGAAAAAGATGATCCATCAGTTGGTCCCTCGGTAGGTCCCTCAGCTGGTTCCTCGACCGAACCCACACCATCCGGTCCCAGTTCATCAGAATTAGGAGACGCTGCATTAGCTGAGTGGGAGGCGGGAGCCCCCGCGCGGGCAGCCGCAGCCGCAGCCGCAGAACAAGATCCTGAAGCAAACGACACAGAGCCCTCTTATTCTCCTTCAATCGCATCGAACGAAGCACAAAAGAATTCATATGAGGAGGGTTTAAAAACAAATGATGCCGGAGAAAAAGCTTCTCATGTCGACGCGCATCCCACTCACAACTGGAGCGGGCCATCTATGAAGAATAACTACAGTAGTTTTAGTGCGTGTTGGTCCGATGCTAACGGTATCGGCGGTGGTTCGTGGGTGTCTAAATTTTCTTGTTGTGAATCAAGAACTGCACCGACCCCCCAGCGCTCAGATGGGGTTGGATGGCACTTCTGTTATGAAAATACATAAAATAATTTAAAATGTCAGTAAATATTATATGGGTCCCGAACTAAACAAGCTAATTGCTTTAACTCAGAGGGGTCTAGCTAATGTGGGAGTATATGTATCCTTGTCACTTGCATTATTGGGTTATTCTCGATTTTATCGTGGTAAGGGGGATACACTTTATAATGCAGCTTTCATCGTTATCAGTATAACCATGATATTGTTAGCCATAAAGATATTAAACACTTTATTAGAACATTTACATAAATTTAAACCTAAGCTCAATGAAGAAGAATTAAAATTATTGAATGAATTTATTTCGATACCACGCGCTTTATTTTACATTCTAATTACGATTTCATTTTTCAGTTTTTTTACATTGTATCGAGAACTTAAACAATAAACGTATTTTAATGATAAGTTATGGATGGAGCTAGACATCTAGTTGTTGAAGAACCAGATGGATCCGTCGCGATAGCATTTAACCAAGAGGTTCCACCACCAGAACCTCCACCGGAGTCACTCATTGTGCGAACGAGAACTCGTATTCGTATAAGCGGAATCAAATTTTGTGAAAGAGGAAAGGTGGCGGTGATTATAATGTTTTATATGAGTTTGTTCTTGCTAACGTATTTTTTTAGAATTATAGATATTATTAACGTGTGCTGCATCTTTATAACTTATATATTGATGAATCTTAATTGGCCGACGATATCTCTATTTCCTATAATTCTGTATGGATGCTTATCCGCCTTCTTTTTTGTTCCGCTTTTAGTACTTCATATGTGGCTTGTAGCTACATATCAATTCTGTGTTGCAGTATTGTGTTTCCATTTAGCACAGACCTTTGAATATATCGTTAGTGAGCAAAGAGTTGAGATTGTGTAATACTAAACGATGATTTTTACTTTTTATAAGTTTACAGTCCTTCGCATATTTCATGATGAGTTCGTTATCATCGTTCTCACCACGTTCTTCCTGTGTTCTAATATAATCCGCTATTACGTATATAATAGCATCCAAAAGTTCTTCTTTTGTCATCTCTACCCATGAATTTTTTTGTGTTCCCCAAGTTCGTGTATCATCGTCAACTCGTACCCCATGTTTATAACGTTTCAATCCGAGCTCGAGCCGCCCCAATAGTTCGTCGTGAGTTCCCATTATTTGTAATATTCTTCATGCCCTTTAACCATTTTTTCTTTAAACCTGCGAACTGCTTAGCAGTCAAAATTTTATTTCTACGAAGAGCTTCATTAGCAGCTGCTTGTCTCCATTTATTTTTCATGTTATTAGGGACTCCGGTGACATTAACATTCTTCATCACGTAGTTCCTTTCAAGATTGCGCTTTCTCTGCATTTTCCACCGTGAAACCATATCCTTCTTGATTCTATTAACGACCATCTTTTTGGGTACACCGAGTGCCTTATTTTTATCATTTGAGTTAACTCTAGATGCAGCATTCTTGATGTTTCTAACGTCTTGAGTGAGGTTAGGTTTGTATCTGTTCATCCATGCCTTACCGTACTGCTTTTCAAGGTCCTTACGAATAGAATTGTCGTCTAATCCGACCCTCTTTACCCTCTCTTTCATCTTTTCAGTTTGAACCCGGGCTTTCTTTTCCTTCTGTACATTCCTCTTTGTAGGCTTGGGTGGAGGAGGAGGTTTGGGCTTTGCAAGATTATTACGACTCTTCTCAATCTGTTTACAAAGGGCATCCTTCGTCTGCTTACCCGATGTATTTATTTTAAGTAATGCAGCAAACTGTTTGATTTCAGTTAATGTCTTATCACGACACAGTTTACCACCGATGCGAAATGTGCTACCGGTACCAGATAATTTAACATTCTTGTTTTTGTTGGTATTTTTTACAGTAACGTTTTTAGTCTTAGATTTGGCCTTTATAGCAGCACAAATTTCATCCTTACGCATGTCCCGAGTGGTAGGACCATTTTTAATTCTAAAACTGAGAATACCTATTTTACGTGCAAGAGTTTTGAGTTCATCTCTAGACATACGATCACACTTCTTTCCATCAATCTTGAGTGCGTTGATTTGGTTGTTTGTTAAAGGTGCTTTGCGTTTTACTACGGGTTTGGTCTTTTTAGGAGGAGAAACCTTTTTAGTCTTGGTCTTACGCTTAGCCTTTGTCTTGCGTTTGGTGTTGTCTATAGTGACATCTCCATCTCTATAAATTTCACGGATTAATGGAGTTACAGCTTTGTATGCATTTTCCATGATAGCGGGTGACTTGGCACCTATGATTTGTACGGTGCCAGACTTACTAATATTGAGTGTGTACCCTTTCATGGTAACATAGAGCATTGGTGAAAGTTCTGGTTCATAAATGGCAGGTCCGTATTTTGAAAATTTCATTTGCATACGAGTGAGATTTGTGAATACCCCATTTATACTAAACTGACCACTGAGATTGTTATACTCGATTGGACTGTAAAGGAATGGTTCTTTTTGTGTGTAATTATCTACGATAAATCGACGAATAAGTTCAGGTTGGTTTGTAATGTTCGTACCAATAAATCCATTTCGGAAAAGTATTTTACCATTCCTATAAATATTACAGAGTCCACCTTGACTATTCACACCATCCGAAACGGTCACCATAATTTGCACACTGGCGAAAGGTTTGTTAATACTCCCTTTGGGACCACCTTCTTTGGTGTGAGAAAACCCAGTTTTAAACTGACCATAAATTCCCTTTATCTCTTTTGTGTCTATATAAAGACCCTGACCGATAGGTATTTTACCGAGTGGTTTTTTCATTAGAATTGGTAAAAGGTCCAAACGAACTTCTTTACCAAATGATTTATTAATAGTGCCAACGAACAATCCAGGTTTCAATGGAGAGATTTCTAGATCAGTGAGGGCCCCAAATTCATTGATTGTATTTGGGTTCATCTCAGCGAGACCCTTTTCAAACGCGGCTTCGTTGATAGGAGTGAGATTCATGTTGTCAAATTCACTTGTATTTATGGGTTCTCTTAATGCATTATTTACTAATTTGTCCACATTAACGTCCGCAAATTCATTTTCCAAAGGAGAGTTGTTTTCGAACTGTGCGAAACGACTCCGTCTAGGGGGTGGAGGAGGGAGAGCTCGTGGACCTGGGAGGGGTCTCTGGAGTCTCTGGGGTCTCTGGATTAATTCGGGTCTAAGAGGTTCACGAAAACCCGCAGCCCTCATGCGAGCTTCACGATCTTGCTCTCTCTGTCTTCTAAACATATCAGCTTCAAGTTCTTGAGCGAAGTTATTGTTTGAGTTAGAGTCTGAGCTTTGTACATCGACACCGGATTGCCTGACAAATTCTTTGACCGACTGGCTCATATTACTATTTGTAAGGATTTTTTTTAATGATTATTGCCTGTCATCAACTGATCTTCAATCAAGTCGATACCAAATATAACTGGTTGGACGGGGTATTGCCTGCCTCTATACGAGACAGATTCATTCCTAACCTCGATATCATAAGAACTGAATGGTCCCACGTAGAAATCTTCATGAAACTTATGCTGACCCAAATTGTTGTTTTTACAGTGTGTATTAAACGCAGCCACAAACAAGTTTTGAGGCACATATTGATCTTTAGCCTTGTCGACAATTGTGGATTCCAGAAAGTGGATCAGAGAGTTTGCAACCTTCGCAACCTGCATCTTGATAATTTCAAAGTATTTCGGTACGACATCCCAAATATCTTCATCACCATATTTGTTCCTGTATTCTAGATAAGCCCTAATACATTTATGTAAAATGTTGGGTAGTTCATTTTTAAGTTTTTCATCGAGGCGAGGATCTGCGTGCCTTACTTGTTTGCTGAAGTTCCATGGTAAAATACGGCGTAGAACAGATCCCGAATTATCTTTCCATCCTGGGACTTCATTACCACCAAGAACCCCTGGGACCTTCCACTCTGGAATCTCTTCAGCTGGTTTATTCTTAACTGCCACAGATACGTTTTCACCTGAAACGAGAGACTGAAACTCAGCCTGTTCTAAAGCGAGATCACCCTTCACCTCTGGTGCGATAAACATGAATGCATCTTTGATTGAAGAAAGACCAAACTTCTTCTCGATATTGTTCGATAGGGTTCGTACATCCTGATTTTCATAGAAATTCTTAAAAACCTTAGTAATTAACGTAGATTTACCCGATTTAGCGATACCCTTGAAGAATGGAATAATTTGCCACGAGTCCAGTTCTCCAACATTATAACAGAGACGACCACCCATAACATACGCCCAGTTGCAGACTTCCTTTTCAAACTTCTGATACTGTAAAACTTTGTCAAAGTTTGGTGTTGGAATGTCTTGCCACCTTTCTAGATCTGGAAATTCATTGAATTCCTGATCAAAGTATTTACAAGAAATAACAGTTGGATCTAATACAGCAAAGTCATTGCTATCATACGGGTAAAATTTACACTTGTAAAAACCTTCCTCAGGGTCATTTGGATTAGTGGGTTCCCACTCCTTACCTACAAACACACCATTCTTAAAAGACCAAACATGACGCCTCTTCTCAATATCCGGAAACTGATTATCATTGCATTTAGAAATATTGTCAATAACTTCCCTAAAAATGCTTCCCTTACTCGTAAAGTTTTTCCACATCTCAAAATTGTCATCTTTGTTGGCTAATGAATACACAAATTTCTCGATAGTCATCTTTGGTTCCCACGCCCTTGTATTGTATCCTTCCTCTGTTTTGCGTTCTTCACAACACTGACCCTTGTATCTACGGTATTTGGCTTTTTCAAGTTCAGCAAGAGTGAAAATAAGACATTTTTGGAGAGGTATAGAATTATCTAAATCATCATCACACATAGTTGAGGCATCAAAAAAGGAGTTTGTCTGTGGCAGTGCAGTTGGATTTGCAATACGTTCATACGCAGTATAGTGTCGACGTATGTTATCATATCCATCTTTGAGTTGCTTTAGGACATTATGAATTCGCATAACTAGAGTGGTTCCCTCATCATCTTCTTTCGTTTGAAGATTGAGAGCTTTCACTCTACCTTTTAAATCTACCAGGAAGCGTCGTTGCTTCTCACGAATACCCTTAACAGCTAGAATGTCGATTCTACCTACAATTGGGTTGTTATTCTCATCATAATTACCTTCGTGGATAAATTGCCTATATCCAAGTTCGCGAGCATTTCTGAAATCTTCTGTCCTGAGATCCCAGTAATTCTCAAAATTGACAACAATATTTCTTAAGGCATCTTCATTCATCGACTGGATACTCTGTTTTTGAAGCTCTGCCAGCGCTTCGTAACGATTTGGTTCCTTGTCGATGAAGTGAGTAATGTCCATTTCTATTATTAAGAATTTTCTCTCTAATTAATTTTTCAACTCACTCAAAATTTTGATGAGTATTTTATTTTGCATTTGAAGTTGTTGGGTGATACTCACCAGAGCAGTGCATACAGTGTCACCATCTTCAGTGGCGAGTAGGGAAGTCATCAAGGTCGCGACATCGACACCATCATCTTCAAACATCTCATCATTTTCATCCCCCATTTCATCCATTTCATCCAATTCATCAACTTCATCCTCAGTCATAGAAATTTCTTCGAGAGTATCAGACTCTGTCTCATACTCAGATTCGGGTAGGGGTACGGGTACGATTTCACCCTCCTCAATTTCTTCAGGCTGTTTTGACATTTGATTTAGACTAAGAAAAATTGGATCGCGAAATTTCGCACATTTACCCAAAATTATTTTCTCTGCCTATAGTACAACAACTCTCAAAATGGCCGGTGGTCTTATGCAACTCGTAGCTTACGGTGCCCAGGATGTCTACCTTACCGGTAACCCTGAGGTAACTTTCTTCCAGGCCAAATACAAGCGCCACACTAACTTCGCGATGGAGAACATCGAGCAGACCGTTAACGGTACTGCCGCCAACTCCGGCCGCGTCTCCGTCACCGTTGCCCGTAACGGTGATCTCGTCGGTGACATGTACATCGAACTTGAGTCCGCGATCGCGTCCACCGTCACTGCCGAGGCTGGTGACTGCAACTGGGTCGCTGAGCGTGCGGTCAACAACGTCGAATTATCGATTGGCGGACAAAGGGTGGACAAGCACTACCAGAAGTGGTGGCGTCTGTACTCCGAGCTCTACCTCGATGAGTCCAAGAAGGCCACTTGGGGTAAGATGACCACTGCGGCGGACACTGGCACCGGTACCGGCGCTGTCTATTTGCCCCTAGTCTTTTTCTTTAACCGCAATCCCGGACTTTACCTCCCACTAATTGCTCTGCAGTACCACGAGGTCCGCATTGATTTCGATTTGGCTTCCGACATGGAGACCTTCCTTAACAAGAACGTCTTCAAGGTGTGGGCCAACTACGTCTACCTTGACACTGAGGAACGTAGGCGTTTTGCGCAGAAGGGCCACGAATACCTCATTGAGCAGGTTCAGCACACTGGCACTGACACTATTACCCCTGGTGGAACCAAGCAGGTCCGCCTCTCGTACAATCACCCAGTCAAGGAACTTGTGTGGTGCTTCTCCAACACCGCGGCCAAGTCTTCCCTTTGGAACTTCACCTCCAAGAACCTTGTCAGCGAGATCAAGCTTGATTCCGACCCCCACGACACTCTCTCTAACTGCTATGTGCCCACCTCGTACTCTGGTGTGCCCCTCCTCGCGTGTGGCGTCGTCGGCGGTACTGAGCCCTTCACCGAGGAGGCTGCGGGTCCCCTCACCACCTTCAAGGTCATCCTCAACGGTCAGGACCGCTTCAAGGAGCAGAAGGGTAAGTACTTCAACCAGGTCCAGCCCTACAACCATCACTCCGGCTCCCCCTACGCCGGTGTCTACTCTTACTCTTTCGCCCTCAAGCCCGAGGAGCACCAGCCCACCGGCACTTGCAACTTCTCTCGTATCGATAACGCGCAGGTCCAGGTTGTTGCGGAGGCGGGCACCGCCAGCGCGATGCACATGTTCGCTGTGAACTACAACGTCCTCCGCATCCAGTCGGGTATGGGTGGCCTCGCCTTCTCCAACTAAATGCCCATATGCGGTATTTTAGTAAATAATTAAAAAACAAAAAATCATTTTTAAAGTGCACAATTAATGCTATTTAAAAAAGAATTTATATATAAAAATAGTATGTCCCCAGCCATCGTCGCGTTTTCACCCACCCACCCCGTCCGTGTGCGACCCCGTCTTACGAAGAAAACTAAACCACGTACAACCATTCGTACAAACTATAAAGTTACATTGGAGACACCAGACGGTCAGGAAATTATTGATTGTGATGCAAGTATTTATATCTTAGATGCAGCTGAAGATGAAGGATTAGATCTTCCATACTCGTGTCGTGCGGGTGCATGTTCTACATGTGTCGGGAAAGTACTATCCGGAAAAGTTGAACAAAGTGATCAGTCCTTTTTGGATGATGAACAAATGGATGAAGGGTACGCCATGTTATGTGTAGCGTATCCACTCGAAGATCTTAAAGTTCAAACGGGAGTTGAGGATGAACTTTATTAATAAACTTAAATATAAGCCTCCTATTTAATATAATGTTCAAGAAAGTCTTAGAACTTTTTATTAAAGTGGATAAACCTCTATTGGGACGTTGGAATTTGAAGTCGTGTAACGAAATTTCAACATCCATCAATTCTATCTATCAGAACAGGGATCATTGTGGTGATACGATATGTAAAACACCAAAGAAGGCTTCAGATTACCCATCAAAACAATCCTCCACCGAGAGCACCCATGAGGGTACCAACGAGAGTCATACAACTGGTTGAAGAAGCGATGGGTGTGGTAGGAATACCACCAGCTGACCTAACGGCTGAGGAGGAGCAGCATAAACAACAAAGTAACATTAACATGGGGGCAATTTGTTGCATCTTTTTTATAATGGACTTAGAAAATTAAATTGGGCAACAGGCTTGACCAAACTTTTCTTTAGACGTTGTTGATACGGTGGAAGACGGGACGCCTGAGCACCATGACCAAAAATCCGCTCTTTCAGGTGGAATTGTTCCGGCGGCGTGGTCCGCTCGCCCCTTTTCACATCCCGCTGGTCCACCACACTTAATTTTACACTCGTCAGCTTGACCCGCTTGTTGTATAGTATTCGGTTTGAAAAGATTATTTACCCCCCCTAAACCACCACCCCCAAACTGCATAAATGCAGCAACAGAAAGTACCAAACAAGAAAGTATTACTACCATTCCGATGATTTGTTGCATCTTTTTTATAATGGACTTAGAAAATAAACCCAATACCTAATCATGTATGAGATATACACCGATGGGAGCAGTCTGGGAAATCCTGGACCTTCTGGCTGGGGTGTGGTCAGTGATAGTTTTAAGCTTAGTGCTGGACAGCCTAATTCAACAAATAATCGGATGGAGATGACCGCTATTTTGAAAGCGCTCGAGGAATGTGTGAAGAGAGATATTCAAGAGGTGCGTATATTTACGGATAGTAACTATGTGAAACAAGGGATAAATTCATGGATTATAAAATGGAAACAAAATGGATGGATGACATCTGCGGGTGCACCCGTAAAAAATAAGGATTTGTGGATTGCTATCGATGAAACGCGTAACAAATTGAACGTAGTTGAATGGCGATGGGTAAAAGCCCATAATGGCGACCCTAGAAATGAAGAAGCTGATACATTAGCCAGGGAGAGTGCGAAAAATATATCTGTATAATCTAAGTCCATGAGTGTTCAAAAGCAAGACGAACACTGTGAGTGGTGCGAAAAACAAGAAAAGTTGCTTATAAAATGGGCTGAAAAAGCGGCTGGTTACCGCTGGTTGCATAATCATGCACGCCTATTCTACAAGAAACAGAATGATTGGTTGTCTTATCCTAGTATAATTATAGCGAGTATAACAGGTGTCGGTGGTTTTGCTGTTCTAAATCCGAGTGGTAATGAAGATGTATCTCAAGATACCAAAAACAATATAATGGTCATTCAGTATTTCTTTGCTTTCATGAATGTATTGGGGGGGATTTTGACGAGTATCTCAAAGTTTAGTCAGTCTCTACCTTTATCTGAGGCACATTCGGCTATGTGTGTACAATGGTCAAAGTTTTATAGATCTATTGATATGGAAATATCACTCGATGTTAGACATCGTTCAGATGTGGTGGAGTTTCTTATGAAGTCTCGAGAAGAATATGACAAACTTCTTGATGATGCTCCGGACATCCCAGCTATAAGTATACAGGCATTCATGATTCAATTTCCCGAGAAGGAAAACAAGCCAGATGTTTGTAATGGTTTGAGTATAGTTGTAAGTGATGATGCAGCGTCTGTGACCGGTTCTCAACGTGCAGTTACTCGGTGGTTAGGTGCTTTCAAAAATGTAAATAGAAGAAGGAGTAAAGAGATGGATGAACTAGAACGTGTTGACTCTGTATAATTTTCTCAGGATAATATAAAATGATTGCGAAAGTTTTGACAATTTTGTTCATTACCATTGTGTACGGTCTCGTGTACGCTACTATTCATAAAGCTGACCCAACAGCGTTTGGATTTGAGGATGGACTTTTTGATCCTTTTTACTTTAGCTTCACTACGATGTCGTCTGTGGGCTATGGTGACTACTCACCAAAGACAAGGTTTGCTAAAGCTATTGTCATGTCTCAACAGACTATTCTCATCGTAGAGCTTATCAGTATTCTTGAGAATACAGTCCTTGGAGGTGGTAATTCAAACGTCTTAAACCTCAATAAATTAGCTTAAAGTTGAAGTTCCTATCTAGTATGTGGGTGGTCCCACCGTTATACAAGTTGATTAGTAATATAATCAAGTTGCACCGTTCTTATAGCTCAGTTGGTTAGAGCGTGGTGCTTATAACGCCAAGGTCACGGGTTCGAGCCCCGTTTGGAACAGCTTTTAGAGTGGGTTATCCTCACTGTAAAAGTTGTGATTTTCATTTCTATTACTCAAGTATGACTCCCACACAAGTTGGGATCAAATTGGGTGATACGACGTCTGCTAGTGAGTTAGATTCGTTTTTTACTCAAGTATGGTCTCAGGACAAACGTGTTAATATTGTTTTAGATGCTACGGATTGTAGAAGGATTTCATTAGGGCGTATTCTTTCTATGAAAGGTGTGTTAGATGAACATAGATACAATTCTAACAAATATATAGACCATACGGTTGTCTTGGTCAATTCGGGATTTGCACGATTTATATTACGTGCGGGTTTAGCAATCATCAAGACTGAAAGACCAGTTTACATAAGACGGGCTTAGTACCCAAAGATGATATCACTGGGAGTCAATGAAGGGTTTTGTCGTGAAAAATAATTTTTCATACCATGATCACTATGACCAATTGTACTTGCACCACTCCTATCAATTTTCATACAATTTCTAAGATCTTTATAATATACACGGGCACCTTTAGAAATTAAGTCTTCAGTTTTATTATCCACATGATTATCTATAGGGAAATAGTATTTCATATACTTTTGCATATTTTTTACATTAATAAGATAACATTTCATACTAGAAATCCAAACAACTTTTTCTAAATCTCCCTTCTTTTCCACTGGTTTTCTAGATAGACAGTGAAAGAAACACATTTCAAAATTATCACCTAGTGTGTCTATAACTTTTTGAACTTCATCGTAGATCTTATGTTTTTTTATAACGACATTATCTTCAAAAATTAATGCATATTTAACACCGTCGTCAATACTTTTTTTCATGATATTAATATGACCTAGAAAAGCCCCAATTGCACCTATATTAAAATAAGTTATATCAGGTCTTTTTACTGTAGGGTCATAATGCATTTCTAGAGCCTTTTCAAAGTATTCAGGTTTTATCATATTTTCACATTCTCTAACGTTTTTCATATTTTTTGTGTTTATACCATAAACCGTTTCAATTGGAATGCTATTTTTATGAGACTTGAAAAATTTTGTTTGTCTTTTTGTGGATTCGGGTAAAGTTAATAAAAAACATTTATAGTCATATTTTTCAAACTTTTTTCGTTTTGTGTACCCAAGTAACAAGCATACGATCACAAAAAGTATAACATACACAATCATATTACTTAAACGGGAGAAAATATATACCAATAAGAATGAACGCCATAGATGTATGTGGTCTGTTGGGATCCGCTTTCATCGTTGTTATGTTCGTACCCGAAATTCGTCATGTCTATAAACACCGAGATGCCAAAGCTATAAATTACAATTTTCTACACTTGAACCTGACTGCGAGTGTATTGTCTCTCGTGTACGGGATAAACTATATCGTGATACCGATGATTATCACGAATATCGCAGCTAGTCTTTTCTGCTTCCTGATGTACTACTTCAAGTATATGTACGAGCTTAAAGAAGAGAAACAAATTACTGATATAGTAGCCGAGGCTCCGGCTCCTATGGTGTAGTTGGTCAACACTGTGGACTTTGAATCCACCACCCCAAGTTCGAATCTTGGTGGGAGCTACATCCTCTCTTAGCTCAGTTGGTAGAGCAGTGGACTGTAGTTCCAAGGGTCACCTGTTCGAATCAGGTAGAGAGGACCCATTCCTCTGTAGCTCAGTTGGTAGAGCGACAGGCTGTTAACCTGTAGGTCATCGGTTCAAACCCGGTCGGAGGAGACTGTTGTTTTTACAACGTGTTATATCCACGTTGTAAAAACGACTTAAAAGTATAGTTCTAAATATTAATAATGACCACTATTGCTAATTTATTGATTTCACCAGTCGTATCCCTAAAGAAGAGATTCGGGCGTCGTCTCGCGTCATCTACGTTAGATGCCCCACCACCACCGGTTGATACCACGAAACAGTGGGACTTCGGTAGTTATTGTTGGAAAGTTACGGTCAAGTCCAAAGATAGGGAAAGTGGTAAACTCGACAAAACCTTCATTGGATACAGCCAGAATATGAATATCGCGGAGAGGACCAAAGGTGCTTGTGATAGATTTAAGAAATCGGGGACAGTTTGTGGAGAACCAGAGTTGGCTATGAAAGGTGGTGAATGTGATGAGGTGATTTTTATGAAAAAGACCCCAGATGGACCACTGATTCCAGTTAGTGTCTCACCTTTTTAATCACTGCTATATATAAGTATGAGTAATTTCATCAAGACAGGAAATCAAGTTGGTAAAGGGATCGCGACATTGAACATGGCAATGGCTGTGTGTATTGCAATGTCTCTATCCTCATGTGGTTCTTTTCTTCTTTTAAGAAAACGTAAACACTCTGAAATTGCCGAAGGAGTGGTTACACAATCAGAATGTACTTCACTCCCAGGTAAAGATGGAAAGGTCCTATATGCTTGTGAAATTGAATATGAATACACCGTAGGTGACAAGAAGTACACAAAAAATACAAATATGGAAAAATATAAAAGATATCGAGATGGTGACAAAGTAAAAATTTTCTATGATCCCTCAAATCCCGATGATAATGAAGTTGATGGAATCAATCAAAATATGCTTGGTTTTGGTCTAATCGGTGGGGGTTTTTTCATTGTGATGATTGCCACTGTGGGGTACCTCATCGCAACAAAGATAAAGGGTGGTGGGACAGCCTTGACAGCCATGACTGCTTTATCAGCAGTTAGGAGGTAATTTAATTTTCTAACTCAAATTAATGAAGCTAGTACTTTGCATCATATTAATTTATGTGGTCATCTCACTCTTTGAGTGGGTGATACATAGATATGTAATGCATGGTAATCCAGGTAATCTCAAAAAAGTACCAATCTTTGGTGGAATTTTATCCCAGATAGCTCGTGATCACTTAGAACACCATGAGCATGTGAATATAGATATGACACTGAAAAACAACATCAAAACAAAGGGTGTATATTTTCCATGGATTACTACACTTGTTTTTATTTCACTTATTTATGTGTTTTTGAAGTGTTCGATACCTTTGCCGATAGTGTTGGTTATTGTTTCTGTTTCAATTCACAATCTTTTATGGAACAATTGGCATACAAGATTTCATCAATATCAAAATAAAATAGGTGTACTAGACGGACTTCCTAAATTAGGTATCTTCCCACTTGGTCCCATCTACAACTATTTATGGAAATATCATGCCGTTCATCATTCACAAAAAGGTGAAAAGTATAACTTTAATATTATATTACCAATGTTCGATCATATATTTGGAACATTAGGAACTGATTATTGTATAGATAATACAGAGTATTGCAAATCTAATCCTAGAGATAATAGATGTCGTCAAAAACAAAAATACTGCTTTACTGACAAAGATATCAAAACTTAAAATTTGTCACTCGGTTTATCAGCACCTATATACACTGGCGGTGCTTCAAGTATCTCAATCTCAAGCTTACCCTCTTGAGTCTGAGATGGTGTTACATATGCTATACGACAGTCATTCGCTCTTAATACAGGATTTCCTGTTTGAACTGGAACAACAACTGGTTTACAAAGAAGTGTGAACATTTAATATAAATAGATATTTAAACCTCGTCAATTCCACCGATGTATTTAACATTTTTATTGATTTTTCGTAGTAAATTCTTATTTTCTAGATAAGCCATGTGTGTACCCGCAGCATAAATACATTCCCTTGTGATATTAATCGCCATATATTGAGTGCTATTTTCAAAACAAAGTTCTGCTCTAGACTGTATACGATCCGGGGTATCTATCATACAATCAAGTACAACATCCAACGGACCCATATATTCTATAATTGATTCTAAAGTCTCTTCGGGATCTTTAGCCTTCATCGGAAGTATTGTGATTATTTGACGTGGTCTATCCATGTCACTAATCATCGATTTTGCACTTTTATAATTAGTTGATATATGGAAATTGTCAATTTGTTTCAAATCGGCTCCTATTTTGTTTCCCATTTTATGTAAAACAATTGGTAAAACGATTCCGATTGACATATTGTAATTCTATAATTATCATATATTTTAAGTTCGTTGTTTAACATCCACCCATCCTTGAATACTTATATCACTCTCTTCACACCAAGGATAAATATCATCCTCATCTCCTATGAAATTAAGAGCACGAACACCATTTTCGATACATTTATCACATATATCTTTATTATCATCAATGATAAGACCTATATTAAGTGCACGGCATATATCTGCTTTATGTATCTCGTTTGGTGTATAACTATTTGTAAGTATGACGTCATCGAATACACCTGGAAAGTATGTATCTATCCACGCTTCTGTTTCTTCTCGGGCAATATCTTGACGTCCGGTGAGTACATACATTTTATTATAACGCTCTTTAAGATTATACACGGCCTTTTGAGATCCTTGTATAGGTGTGAGATTCATGAAGTCTTTGGATTGATAAAATTCGTGGACCATTTTTTGTGAAGTTGGTTCATCTACTTCAAATATTTCGCGGTACACGTATCTATATTTGGGTTTACTCCACAATTTATGAACTTGACTATGGTGTTTTGCCATGGGAAAGAGAAATTTTACTAAGACTTCATCGATATCAATTGCGACCCTGTTCATTTATTTATTACAAACATTATTCATAATCTCTAATTACAACACCCACGGGAAAACGGGGAACACCTATCGCGGTAAGGTTTTGGAAACGCACAGTGAGCATCTTTCCGATGTACTTCTTGTGGTTCTTGTAATCCTCCTCACGTTGGATGATGGTACCCTCAGGTCTGACATTGAATTGCTGACCATCTTGGGTTTTACAGACCCAAACAACTGCGTCTGCGTCACGACCGTGACCAGTTTTTGCACCGGTGATTTCATATTCCTCGGTCTGGAAATCCTTGTGCTTGAGGAGGTAGTTGCTTCGCTGACCAACCTCGTAGACACTGAAGCGGTCACGGATCATGGTGCCTTCATGTCCTTCTTCAACATGCTTCTGATGCATGAGAGGAAGATCCTTCTTGGATTTTACGAGTGTCGTTTTGACAAATTCGTAATGAGGATTGTAGATAGAATCCTTGACATACTCCCAGCGTTGCTCGAAGGTCATCTTATCCCTGGCAAGGGCTTCAGCTTTGAGATCAAAGAAATCGAACACGTGGAACTTGAGCTTCAGAGGGTCAGTCTTGAAAGTACTCGTAAGTTCCTCAAAATTGAGGTTGGGGTCAAAGGCTTCACCATCAACGTATTGACCTGGCTCAAGACCCTTACCAAGAATCTCAGTTCCGGGGATGATCTTTCCAGTTCTTGAGATGCCACCATCTTTGGAGACAAGTAGGCGAACACCATCAAGTTTGGGTTGAACGTAGAACGGCTCAGATATGTATTTCTGGCGATCCTCCCACTTGTTAGCGAGCATAGGCAACACTTGTGTACACTTGGTATGCTCATTGTTCCACATGGTTTGTGCTCGAACCAAAGCCTTTTCATACCCAAACTTGACGTTGGTTCGTGACTCAGAGAACTTGTCGCTCCCCACGATACCAGAGATCTTCACAATATCCGCAGTTCCATCCTTCAAGTCCTCAACTTTGATGTCAATGTAGCGGTCGCGGTTGTGTTTGTCTTGTTTGATAAGGCGTTCCATTATAGGAGTAATTAATTTCTCAACTTTAAATAGATGTCTGGATTACCAGTTGTTAATTACGCTAGAATGGAACGACTTAGGCCTCCAGAAAGCACAACGTTGCCTTTAAATTTAAACACGTTTTGTATAATATTTATAATTCTATGTGTACTAGCTCTATATCGACGCTCGGTTACACTTACTCAAGAGCGTGGACGATTCCATACTTGAGGCAGTCTTTTGGAGACAAGTAGATGTCTTTTTTCATAAGCTTATTCAGCTTTTTCTCAGGAATCTTGGTCTTTTCGAGATACATCTTCTTCAAATTTTTCATAAACTTATCCGTTGATTTGAGCTCATGTTTAAGTTCCTGAAAATTACCCCATAATTCTGTAGAGATTTGGTGAATGAGGACGTATGCATTTTTCCCCATAAGTCTCTCAGAACCTCCAAGCAACATGAACGTCGCGGCACTGCAACAAGATCCCTGGGCGATGGTAACAATCTTTACACGGGAGGATTCGAGAGTGTTCATCATCGTCATACCAGCAAAGATGTCTCCACCTTCACTCATGATATGAACCCTAATTAGGGGTTCGTACCCAAAGAGTTCAGCTTTCTTTTTAAGAAGTTCGATCTCCAGCTTTTTAAATTTTTCAACGAAATCAAGGGCATTTTCGCGGTCGACATCAGCATAGAAGAGAATTTCGTTCCCAATAACCTTAACATATTCTTCGGATTCAGGTTCTTCATCCTTCGTAGACATTCTTTAGAGCTTTCTTTACTTTTGTTACTTCTCTTGATTTTAAGCCACTTCCAACAGCCAAATGATTAATGACGTCGAAGTCTTGAGGTGTGATTCCATATTCTACCAACTTACTTAGGTCTCCTTTCTCCGCATATTTCTTCAAAAGACATAATTCTTCAACCCCCAATCCCATTCTCGATTTTTTCTTAATTTCTTCAAATTTACCCTTTCTCATTTTGTAATTACCAAGTTTAGTCCAACAACTCCCAGGTCTAATTTTATCCTTCACGAGTGGTTCACCTAAACACTTCTTTGGTATCGTGAGGGCGTGTAACACAAAATAAGGCATGAGACTCCAATTACCATATTTGTATATATGATTGTCGTAGTAATCAGCTGTAGAAAATGATTCTGTAATTTTTAAAACATCTACACCGTTCGAATTAATGTAATTTTCTTGGAAGATGTCCCACATGTGTCCATGTTCGTGTATACTATCATGAATAGGTATAGGATTAGGATCTGACAGTACTTCAGCAATAAATTCTTTAGGTGTTTTGAAAATATCCATTTCATCATACCCTTCAAGATAAGTGAAAAAGTTTCGAATATTACCATTACATCTATACGCCGCATTCTCAGCCTTGGGACCCTTATCTTCTGTAAGTGTGAGTAATGTATCTGGTTTATGTCTAGGGATAAACACTGTTTCGAAATTTGGATACATACACATGTTTACAGAAGTGACCAACAATGAACCACGAGTTAGAGGATTGCCATCCGAAACTTGTTCTATGATAGGTTTAAACACTGGATCATAGTCTTCAATAAACACATGTTTTGTAGAAGGTTTAATAAATGCCAGAAATGGTGATTTACTTTTCAGATGATCGGTTCGTAGTTCAACATGACTTAAACCTTTCAACACTTCTTCGAGAATATACGATTTCCCAACACCATACCCCCCACATATGAATACATTCTTTCTTTCATCTAGGTACTTGCGAATGAGTTTGATCTGTTTTGTGTGAATTGTTGTCACGGTATTTATCTCTTCTTTTTTTTGCTCGATTACTTTAATGAAAGAGTCCATTGATGATCTTACTAATCAGGCCATAGATTTAGTGCTTGAAAATGACGCACTACATAAACGTATCGTAGAACCTTTAAAAAGGAAAATTTTACCATACGTTGCGTGTGGAGTTCTTACCAATATTGTCATGTTTATTCTTTTGGTGTACCTTGCTCGACGTCTGTCTCTTCTTCCTCTAACTCCTCAACTTCATCTAGATTAGATTCTTCACTAACTTCACTTGGTGGTGGTGTTTTCGATTTAGAAAGAAATTTACCTACACGCTCGAGAGGTGTATTTTTAGTTATAGCTTCAATTGGCTCAATAGTCTTGGGAAGTTTGAGAATTGGAATTGAACGCACATTAAGAATTTCAGGTTTTGTAAAAATATTATCAAGTGGGTATTCTTTATCAAAATCTTTCATTATTTGTTTAGGAATTGATGGAGATTGTTCGAGGAGTCTGTCGTATTCAGTCTTGCAGTCTTCAACAAATTTCAAACCATCCTTCTTACGTTCATCACGTGATATCGCTAACATGAGTCGAATATTTCTAGATAATAGACCATGAGCTAACGCCGCAGTTCGATGATTCTCCATTAATTCATTAATTTTTAAGAATTGCATGATAGTCGCAATCAGACCTGCAATTAAATTCAAACCACCTATCACAGATGGTGCAGCGGGTTGAATACTAAGGGGGAGTGTAGATTGTGCAAAGTTAGCTGTTCCTGTAATAGTTGAAAGTACAATGACGGGTAAGGTAAATTTCATACTCAGGTCTTTATAGAGTAAATATGATCTATGATGCATAAACCTATAACACGCGCAAGCCTCACCCCATTGTCGTAATATAATTTCGTGCTGATCATTCCATACAATTTTTTCTTTTGCCATTGTATATAGTAAATGAATATAATTTTTGTGTTACATGTTATTTTTTTACTTATGATTTTGATTGTACCTTTCACGAATAATCGTAGAAATCTAGAGTTTTACTCGATGGTTATACCATTCATTTTTTATCATTGGTCAGTGAACGACGATACATGTGCATTAACCCAAGCGGAGATTGCAATGACTGGTAAATCGAAAGATGAAACTTTTATGGGTAGGCTAGTGGGTCCAATTTACAAAATGGAGGAGAATGATGTAAATAAGATGACGAAGACTATGTTTTTCGCACTTTGGGCATTTGTTCAGTATAGATTGGGTGTTTTCGATACATTCTTTGATGAACTAAAAGTAACACTCAAAGGTAAAACTACTTCTTCTTGACGAGTTCTTGAACTTGTTTCATAAAATTACGATTCCTTTGAATCCTGGGGTCGGCAGCAATTAAACGAAGAAGAGCTGCTGTAGGTATAACAGGTTTGTTACCATTGGATTTAGGAGTCTTTTTTAATTTCATCTTTGCGTTCTGGAGTTGTTTAGCTGTTGGCATATACTATACTTAAGGATATTATTTGTGAAGCCATGTAGTAATCGTGTATCTAAAAGTGTTATTATTTAGACTTTCGGTATAATGTGGATGTGTCCAAAAAGGAGGAAAAACAATAGCATCACCTTGCTCTAATTTTGTTTTAAAATTTTGACATGGAAATACAATTTCTCCGCCGTCATAGTCACTGTTTAATGCTATTATTACAGCAAGAGTTCGTGATTCTGGTTCGTTATCCCCCGCCTTGAGTCCATCTTCATGTAATTTCGTTGCATCATAAATTTTTCTTAGACACACAGGTTCTTGTACAGGAGTTTTAGAAAAAGTCATAAAATATCTTTTACCAAGAAACCTAGTAAGTTCGTTTAATTTTGAAAATATAAGTTCAGCGAATGGATGATTCTTAACTAATTGTTTTTGGTACGCGTGTACATTTTGTCCACCTCGGCGTATCAATTTTTCACCTGGATCTTCATTTATAGTATCGACTATCTTAGTACATATATCTTCTGAAAAAACATTACTCAACACATATATATTATTAGAACGTCTGTTTATATAATCATCTTCGTCCGCGTGGCGCTGCACGCCCTGTCTACTCATATTATTTTTATATATTTTTACCTTTAATATATCTAAACCGATCAAATATATGAGTTGTAACTTTAAAGTTAAAATATACAATCATACAGAAAGCATCCGCTATATCATGTTTTCTTTCATATGGAATCTCGTCATCTAGATATTTTTCGGCTAATAGTACGGTTCTCTCTTTTCGTTCTTCATAATCCAAGTGTCTCATACCAAAATGCATATGCATGCTCACAGGTGAAATCAATTCAACCTTATCTCTGAACATGTAATTTAATAGAATCTCAATATTTGTGAATCCTCCGGGTGGTTGTCTCTCTATAAGTATTCTATCAGCCATGTCAAATAATCTTCGATGTTCTTCAACAAATAAAGGGACCAGATCAACAAAGTCATTTGTACGTATGTATTTATAGTCCTCCAAACTCACCTTTTTCATCTGCTTTACATCAATTTTTGGACCATCTTCAAACTCAGCAAACACTAACCCCATATTATGAAACCCAATGTCTATCGCCAAGACCTTCATATACATTTCTATGTAATTTCCTTTAACTTATAAGCTATAGAAACACGAAGTGTGTTAGCTGGTTGAGGTGCTAGTCCTGCATGTCTAACTTCAGATTTGAATAATACACCTCTATTTGTAAATGGTTCAACATCTGTAATCATTCGATTCAGCTTAAATTTTGTACACCCACCAAACGTTTTATAATTTGTTGAATCTACAATCTCCGGTAAATAAGTCATATATAATAAAAATGTATACATGCCTGGTATATGATTATCCGGGTGCCAAGTTCCATCTTGACCCAATGTTTGACCATTTGCGTATACGTCTAATAATTCAAAACGTTTACCTGTTTTTGATTCTATATGTTTTAAAATTGTGTCAGTAAATAAGGTAAAATGTTGAAGATCCATATTCCAAAATATGGCAGCATTCGGATCAAGAGAAAACCCTGTATACTCCCAATTGCCGTGGTTCCTTTTTCTTTTCGTGAAGAACTTCAAAGTATCTTGTAACAGATCATCACTTAAAAAATTATCAAAAATATTTATATCTTTCAAAACGTGTCCAGACCACATTTGTCGAGTTTCTCCATGTGAAATGAGGCGGGTCGCTCTCGTTGGGCAATTCCAAGATCCATCGTCGTCGAGTTTTTGCATATTTTCATATGTGTTTTTTTCCTTAACTATTCAAATTCTGGGTCAAATTCTGGATGAATTGGTATTAATTTCTCATATATTGGTTTTTTAGGGGATTGACAAAGAAGTTTAACTGCACATGGTACTCGTGCCCCGAAGGAGAATCCACCATGAATTTTAAGTAGCATGTCTTCACGAAGACGATCTTCTAATGTGGTGTCGGCAATCGAAATATTATTTTTTTGTACGACTGGTTTCCACAATCGTTGATGTTCCTCTTTGATATGATTCACGCGATCGTAGTGAGGTAAATTATAATATGTATTAAATGGTAATGACTCTGAATGATCTATGAATCTGAATGCAAGTGAAATACGTCTTACATCTGAGACTAAAGGTCCAAAAGCCTGATGTAGTATATAACTTCTAAATAGTACAGCTCTTTTTGTGAAGGGTTCAACTCTGATATTTTTTTCAGTTTTTATTTCCAAGTCCCCACCAGCCTTATCATAATTTTCATATGTAATATCACCCAAATAAATTAACATTGTATAGTAATTTGGTTTTCCGTTGGTATCGGTATGCAATGGTACGTCTTGCCAACGGTCTTGTTCATTTAAATAAACTCGCTCTAGATCAAATTTTTTATTTGTATATGTATTTATTCTATTATGAATTTTCGAAATGAAATTTTGTGCAGAAATATCAAGACTATTGATTAATATATTACTCCTGTTATCCAATACAGTTCTTTTATGAGCTCTATCTATTTCTACGAAAACCCACGACCTATTTATAATTTCATCATATGCTTCGTGTAAATTGAGAGATTTTTTATCGACTAATATACGAGCCTCTTGTAACTCCTCATCATTAATAAAATTCTCAAAAATGGTTACATCCCTCATAACATATATTCAAGTGAAACATTATCCTTAAGTAATTGTTACCACTGACCGTTGTTGTACTCTGTTTTATCCCGTTCTGAACTACATATAAAATTTATTGCAAATGAAATGCGAGTTATCCCGTGGACTAACGGTGCATAAGCCTGGTGTGGTATATACCCTTTGAATAGTACAGCTCTTTTTGTAAACGGTTCAATTCTTATAATTGGTTTAGTTTGAATTTCTAAGTCTCCACCAGTTTTATCGTAGTTTTCGGGTGTAATATCACCTATATATATTAAAAGTGTATACAAGCATACACGTTTTTCGGCATCTGTATGTGATGGTACGTCTTGACCACACACTTGACGATTAAAATAAACTCGATGTATATCTAAATTTGTATTCATACATTTGTCTATTCTATTTTTAATTTTCAAAATGAAATTTTTTGCAGAAGGGATAATATTTTCCATATTCAAATTAAACATAGAATCAATTAGAATTTTCGTAAAACTGTTATTTATATCGTTGAAAAACCATTTTCTACTACCCCAATGTTGTGAATATTCCCCACCAATGAATTGTCGAGCCTCTTCTAGCTCTTCGTCATTAATGAAATTATCAAAAATGGTTATATCCTTCATATATTCAAGTGAAACATTTTCCTTAACTATAGTATATGAAGAACAAGCAAAAAACTCAATTATTGCTACTGACTATTGTTGTACTTGTCGCGGCTGTAGGCTACATGTTCTACAACCCCCAAGTTGTCGAGGTCCCAGTAGAAGTAGCTATTCCAGTACCTACACGCCCAGTACCCACTCGTCGTGAACCGGTTCGGGAACCTGAATTTAGAGGCCCCCCTATAAAGCAGTACAAGCCTGGACACATGCAGCAGATGGGTTTAATTACAAATGGTGATGAAAACTTACCTCTTTACGGTAAGGAGGTCCGTGGTCGCCGTGATCGCTATCACTATTACACCACAACCGGTGGTGAAAATCTTTACCCTGTGTCAGTCTCACACAACGCGCGTGATTGTATGGAAGATATAGGGTGCCAAGAGCTTTATGGTAATGAAACAGTCACCGTATTGGGACATACTGGTTCATTCACTGTAAATATGTACAGGACTGATGATTTTTTTTAAATCAATCTTCTGATGAGCTCGCCGATGGCCCAGCCTTCATTTGCTCTTCGTACTCAGCTTGGGCTTTTGCCCTCTTTACACGCTTATTAATGTCATTTACGAGAGAACTGGTCTGACTGGAAGAACAGCATGCTGAAAGAGCACAAGCTGCTAATATGGGGGGTGATTTAATAGGTACTCTCATAAGACCCATGACACCCATGATTGAACAGAGTAAACAGGCGATTGTGAATCCCAGTTTGTCCATACTCATTGGTTCACCAGAGGTTTTGAATAGATTTCCTAACATCTTTACTATACATCAACAAAAATTATTTCGTAAATTAGAAATCATATCATATTCTCTTGTTAGAAATCCACTATTTCTACTGAGTTTTACTTTTGCCCTCAATAATTCAACTACTGTGTCCTCATCGAGATGTTTAAGAAAATCCGCCTTCGCCTCGATATCGTCAAGTTGATGAGATTCTTTTTTCCCCTGTACATACGGCCATGTATGTTTTCGTAATGACGCAAGTTCTTCTTCAAGTTTTCTAATTCTTGGAAGAAGTACCTTACTAATCATAATTTTTAATTCAAATACATCAGTCATCTTACCCTAAGTGCGTTTTTTATCTTTATACACAATAAGATGTCACTCCCACAAGGTAAGCGTGAATTTATAAGAAAGTTAGTAGCGGGCTTGGATAATCTAATGGAAATTACACAAATTGCAAATCAAATTGGGATTAGCCCAAGAAACGAAATAGAAGAATTTATAAAAAAACAATTTCTCGTTCAAACTGATACGGGTGAATATAGTGTAAACAAGGTCGCATTCCGTATGGGTGTCCAGGTCCTAGATTTCGATATATTATCCAAAGTATTGATGCATCTAGACAAACTAAAAATTAAACTTAAAAATGTATTTGATAGGGCGAATCTAAACCCACTCTATTTCGATCAAGAAGGTATGTTATACGCCAGACTTATTGAGACGGGTGATCTGAAGACTTTTCTTGATCTGATTTTATATTGATACTACCATCAAAAGTGACGGGCTTGAAGAAGTCATTGAATGGGCAACCTGGACACCTTCTATGACGTATAGCACAATCGAGCCTGTCAACCTTCTTCATACATGGTTTTTTTCGCGATCGATAGGTTCGTCGCCGTCTTCCAATGTTATGAAAACAAATTGGGGTTTGACAAACAGCCAACATATTAATAAAATTAAGAATGATAACTTTATATTATAATATCAACCAAGAGTATATGCAGTATCTTGAATTAAAAAACAAGGCCAAGAAGCAAGGTCTTCGGATCACCAAAACTGTCAAGGGTAAACGTGTGAAGCTCACAGCTAGGGAACTTCGCACCAAAATTAGGATGAACTTTGATAACAGTGTGAAAAATGCACAGAGAGTTATCAGAGTGTGTCAAACTATAGTTGCTCCAACCGTGGTTCGTGCGGGTATTCCTCCCCCACCACCACCTCCTCCACCACCCCAACGGCGACCGGTCGTAAACGCTCGACGCGCTAAACTCATGGCTGAACTGAAAAATGTCCTCAAAAAGAAGGGAATGGTGGCCTAAATTAAAATCTATGTACATTATAATATGGCCGCTATCGGTGTTGTCCTAGGACTTTGCTGCTGTTCTTCTTTATCTGCTGCAGGAGGCTGGTTTGGTGGGTTTATCTCAGGAACCAAACCTCACTTTTTGAAAGTTACAGACGCTGAAAAAGTCAAAGAACTTTACGCTCTCGCAGTAGAAATTCATGAGAAAAACAAAAAGGAACTCAGTGAGTTTCCCGCTAAGGAGAGTGAATTAAATGAAGATGAACGCGCCGAATATACGGAAATTAGGGCTAAACAAGATGCAGAAGTACGGGACTCGGATTTCTGCAAAAAAGTGAAAGAATTCGATATGACGGCTGCCAGGAAGGTTAGAGATGATTATCAGCTTAATGTAACTACACTCGGTGGAACAAAAATGAAAGGGGATGTGTTTGGAGAATATATCGGATCTAAGGAGACCCCTGAGGGTGAAAGGCGTCAGGTTGATGACCTATTTAAAATATGCATAGAGGAACCAGAAGAAGAGGATGAGTAATTATAGAAAGGTAATTCCAAATCTTTTAGACATAAATTTCTTAACACCCTGAAACGTAGGAAAACTCCAGAGGTACCAACGGGACCAAAAACCAGCCCCGTCGATACCACTCATCTTCCAATTCTCTTTGTCGCTCCGATCGACGTTTAACATTTTTGTTTGGATCTTCTTAGGATCTCGTTCTTCTATGGTTTGTCTGGGTACATGACCCCCATGACGCAACACATAGGAACGCATACGTGAAGGATTCTTGTGTTTGGTGTAGTCGGAATATCCACTGGCACCAAAGTCAACAGTCCTGCCGTCTTCTAAGACAGCCCTGAACTTCTTTTTAGGGTTAGGGCTACGAATAATTTTGACGCGCATACTTATATTTTACTGAGATTTTTTAGTTGCCGCAGCAGCTGTAGTGTTCCTTCTTATGACCCATCATCTCAGTCTTGGGGAGGAAGAAGAGCTTTTCGGGGCCACGCTGGACACGGTACATGTGATCATACATGTGGAGGAGGCCAACGGTCAGCGCAAGGCTGGCAACGACAACACCGTTCATCTTACGCGCGGTGAAGGCATAGGCAGCGATGAGACCAACGAGCACCATCTGGACGACGGTAAGCTGGGGAAGAGCGGGCATGGAGAAGCGAGACTCGGTAGTCGCAACCTCCTCTGTGGGCTTGGGCTCAGCATACATAGAGTGGGGGTATCCGGGCATTTTTATTATCTACTGAGAAAATAATGTGGCGGTTTATGTTTGTACCCATACTGATGGTCCTGTATGATTATGTAAAACCACCTATAGACAACCTCTATTTTTCAAATCTACATCGACCACTCCTTGGTATACAAAATACATTCAGGGAAATTGTTAAATGTCTAGCAGAGTATCATGTAAAGAATTATCCAGGTCTTCTTCTATTAAAACTCCATTATCCCAAATTACGTGAAGAGTTTGAAAAAGTTTCACCAACTCTAGAAAAGACGTGGTACCATGATACTAACCCATGGTTTGAAAAAAATGATGGGTACTATTTTTATAAAGCTGAACAATTTCCACTCCTAAATAGTCTCATTCGTCAAATACCATGTATAAATAGAGAGGGTGCTTCATTTGCGGTCATAGAGGGTCCCATGGTCTTACACCCACATCGTGCTGAATCAAATGAACTCCTACGATACCAGTTGACTATACACGGTGATGGGGATTGTAGCCTGTATACGGATAAAGGTCGGCACGTACACAAAGAGGGTGAAGATATCCTCTTTGACCACGCGAGATATCATGAATTGATGAAAACCGGGGACGGTCGAAGGGTTGTACTCATCTTGGATATTCACAGGTGATTGTGACACACTGCTTCATACATATCACTCCCACCGATAAGTTCTAGGGTTTTGTCTTTGACAATCCTCTTGGTAAAGGGACCCGGTGTTCCATCGTTACAATGCATACACAGTGCTGAAAGTTTAGTTACGTCACTTGCTAGAGGGATACAGTCGATGAGTTCACCAAACTTTCTTTGAAAACAGTCTCCATCAAGACCTGCGATAATAATAGATTTTTCTAGGTATAAACACCCTTCTATGAATTTTTTGAGTCTGGGAAAGAATTGTGCTTCATCTATGGCTATGATATCAGCCCGTTCAAATTCATCCGTATCGATGATATCAAATAGGTCATACACTTTGTGGCAATTAAACTTAACATTGTCATGCGTTTTCAAAACTTCTTCAGGTGATCTGGTATCTTTCGCTGAGTTGACAATCATGACTTCCTTACCAATGACTTTTAGACGCTTAAGTCGACGGATAAGTTCGGATGTTTTACCGGAAAACATATTCCCCATAATAATCGAAAGTCCCATCTCAACTAATTATTATAATATTGTATTTTTTATATGGGTGAACTTCACAAATGTATCTTCAATGGCCACAAGGGGTACTACAATCCTAGGACAGGTCGTGTCAGGTTCGGAAAATGCATCTATCCCAATATCGCTTCGGCTATAAAATATCTCAAGTAAAAAGTAAGATGCCTCTCACCGATGCTCAAATTGCTCGAAAAGTTGGGCAACTGCGTACAACAGAAGGTCAAATCTATGCACCCCTCAAATACTTCAGGGGGCTTGGGACTCTCAAGGAGGTTGAAACTCGTTACAAGAAGATGCTCAAAAAAGACTACACCAAGTTTAGAACAGACGAAGGACGAAAGACGAAGACTTCCTCCTACACCCAAAAGTTCAGGAAAAGGTACGGCTCAGATGTCAAGTCGTTGCCAGATATTGCTAAGGCTACTGGCATTCCTTTAAAGACTGTGAAGACCATTTACAACAGGGGACTCGCTGCGTGGAGAACCGGGCATCGTCCGGGAGCCTCTCCACAAGCGTGGGGATATGCTAGGGTTCATAGTTTTGCCACTAAGGGTAAGACGTACTATACAGCTGATAAAGATCTGCGTTAAATACAAGATGGTTCACCTAGACCGAATACACGAAGAAATACGTGTTTTAAACATAAAAGACGAAACCTTACTGTCGTTTCGTGTTTTTGAGAATTTCAATAAAAGACTTGATCATTTTAAGACGATATTAATGGGTATGTTCCCGGACCGCCTTAAATTGACAGGGGAAGAAGAGGAAGAAAAGCGATATCTTGATACATATTTCAAAACCCTAGAGGAATTGTTTCCAGAATTAGAGGCTAAATGGAGGAGGAGATATTGTTAAAGATTACAATCTAAAGTTCTAGGAAGTCTTCGAATGTGCATATCTCTTTATAGTCAATGGCTTCCGCAAACTTCTGGAGTTCTTCGGGGAGGTCACTCGGGACTAGGCAGCTCTCGATGTATACACGTGAGATATCCATGTCTCTATCATCAAAATACTTGAGTAGTTCTTTGAGGGTTTGGTCATCTATGCTCTCCATGACTCCACAAAAACTATCTTCATAGAATGTTGACCCTTCGAGGAAATTGTCATAGATGTATACCTCATTATCATCGTCTTGGCTGGTGAAAATCTCACCAGCTAACATGGAAGAGTTCATGAGGGCACTGAGACCACCTGAGATGTAGCAGAGAAATTCCTTTTTGTTGGGTGTTATGGACATGTTTGTAGTTGAAATGATGATAAAATCATGGAACTTCAAGGGACTTAGGTGTTTAAAAGAATAAAACCTTCATGAAATAAATGGACAGCCCCCGTGCCCTACGTTCATCACCCCGTTTCATGTCTATGACCAAGGAAACGATGCGCCAACGTTCCCAACCACCCGAGGAACGAATCTCTTGGAACGACTACTTCATGAAAGCTGCGACTTTAGCATCGGTTCGGTCTCCATGTGATAGACTAAAAGTGGGGTGTGTCCTCGTGAAAAACAATAGACTCATAAGTATGGGGTACAACGGATTCCTCGCTGGTACAGATCATAGGTCTATCGTACGTTGGGGTCACGAGCAAGCCACTATTCATGCAGAAATCAATGCCATCACTGATGCAGCGAAGAGAGGTGTCTCCATCGATGATAGCGTTGCCTACATCACTCACTATCCATGTATCAACTGTTTCAAAGCCCTTGCGAGTAGTGGGGTCAAAAAGATATATTACCAAGTTGATTACAAGAATGATCCAATCATCGAAGAATTGGGCTATGGAATTTCTCTGATAAAGGTATATGATGATACTTCTTGACCAAATAGCACGTTACATATCCAAAGATATCATGTTACCTACACGATGTTATGCGACTAAAAAGCAGCGCGTATCAGTAAAGGATTGCTGTGATTGTAAGATTTTCTGTAAAAAACCACCAAAAGGTTCAGCACCTGTAGTAATATTAATAACTAATTCTAAGCCCTAACTACCTGATATAATAATATCGTTCGGGATTTTCGGAAACTAGAGCATTCAAAAGAATTTCATCACCCACACGAACATCAATAGCCATTGATATTCTCATATCACCACTTGTATTTTTGGGAACACCATGTACTAAAATAGGTGAAAAAAGTGTCAACTCACCTATTTTGTTATCGTATTTTACACTGAGTGGACTCAACTCTGGAAAATTGTAATACGTTCCAGTAGTTAGATCTCCGTATAAAAATATATTTCCGGTCGTTTCGAATATAGTGTGGCGTTTCAAAAAACTCTTCCGACCAGGACCACTGTGTTTATGAGCTCCAATACCTTCACCTTGTCTAAAAATATTCGCCCAACATTGAACAACGCATGTGTCAAATATTTTTTTCAACTTGGGTTCGAGAATAATATTAATCTCGGGGACGTTAAGATAATTAAAACAGTAAAATCGCCCCGTTAGGGAATCTTCAGAAGTGTCTGGATATTGATCGGGACCAAGTCTTTTAACTGTATCTTCTAGAGAAAGGATCTTGTTAACAATAGTATCACATTCTTCTTGTGTCAGAAAGTCGTAACTTTTTAGACTTTCCATTATATAATATAATTACAAATTCTTTATCTTCATTTAAAGAAATCGTTTAAATAAAGAGTAATGGATCTTTCTAAAGTTCCAAAGGAAATTTTACGTATACTTCAAAGCCCTGAACTCTCAATGCCTCAAAAACTTGTAGCGTTTAATATGCTTATCCCAAATTTACCAGCTGATCCAAAACACACTGAGGCGTATAACGACAACCTAGAGGTTGGTAATACGATTAAGCGTCTTGTGGACGAGGGGAAGATAAGTATTAATGGGTTAGACAGGGACTTTAAACTAATAATTACTGAGTGTTAAAGCCTTATATAAGGGTAATTGCACACCAAATATATGAATCAAAGCTTTCGATGGTTCATGTTTGATATACATAGAGTTCCATATGAAACATGTACACGCAATACAAGTCCACAGAAATACGTAAAAGTTTAGAACACCAACATTTACATACACAATAAACATACAATTGCATATTATGTCATACCATTTAACAACTACACTATTCGGTAATAGTACATGGAAAAGTATTCCATTGTTAAATACTGCATAAGCTATCAAAGAACCTTTGTATAGATAATGATATACATATGGAATTAATCCGAATGTGCGGATGTACATATCACATTTTCAATTCGTTACTTTATACCATTTACCAACTCGCAGTAGAGACATGACGAAGTTCATTCTCCTTCTCATCAAATTGTGCGGGGTCAAATATAATCTTGCGCTTCACTTGAGACGTTTCCTTTCGTTCCACGTGAGATGTTTTATTACCCGATGCATACGGGATGGAGGAATGGTGTAGACAAATGCGCACCTTGCCATCATCATTGCGCTTGTAGCCAAATGTATATTCAACCTCTGAAATCTCACCGGTTGTGGCACACGTGAACTCGTAGGTACCCATCGCGTGTGCCACTTCACCGTGACAGTCAATCTGGTGATTATTGAAAATCACCTTACTGAAACCCTTCTTGGCATTAATGGCGAATCCTTGATCTTCTTTGAAACCACTAATTACCGCATCGTGACCCACAAAGTAAGACATAGCATCGTTAGCGGTAGGACGAAACTGTTGCTCTGCAGCTTTCGTAGGTTTGAATAGTACGTTAGAATGGTCATATCCATACAACTCACCCGCGCGCTGACCAGCGAGACTAACGTAGTCTCCACCCGAGAGAAATGAGTTCGAGATGTCCACAATAGACTGCGCCCAGAAGTTCTGTGCCTCGATGACTTCACGTTCGGTCACATGGTTGATAAGTTGAGAGGCTTCATTTAGATCAGAAAAATCCTCCATAACTTGTGTCATTGGTGGACGCCTGCGAGTAGTTGACGATTTACTAAATCCACGAGCTGCATTGATTTCTGTATCATATTGTTCCGGGTCGGTAAATACTCGAGTTCTAACGTTGCGTGTAAGTGGGGTCATAGAGGTGAGTGCGAAAGACATGTTTGGTATCTAACGCTTTTATTCTTTATCCTTCTTTTGACCTGGGCGAATAGCCCACTTATTCTCTTTGTTAAACTTATCATAATCAATCTCTTCAATCTTAAAATGTTCCATTATGAACTTCTTTAAAGGGTGAACACCCTTTTTGGAATCTTTATTTTCTTCCTCGTTTGGGGGGCGACGCTTCCCCTCACCTGGAGCTTCAGCTGGTTCTACAAAATCATTCTTCTTGGCTTGGACACGGACATTGGGTCGTATATGTAAAAGTCTTGTTAACATTTTACTATGGACAGACATTATCTTTAGAAATGAATGATACCATTGGCTGCTAGACCCAATTTTGCTGCAGTCATAGCGGTAAGACCGACTGCAAGTTGGGGCCATTCCACCTTGAGTAAACGACCAGCGATTGTCATGGGTAGAATCCACGTGACGAGTTGGAGTTGTGCGTAGTTCACCAGGTCGGGGTTAGGAAGTGCAGCTTGAACACGCTTGGGTTGTGCGAGACGTCTGTTAGACCTCGTTCTTTTTTGAAGAAACTTTGTGGGAGTTTTCTGAATATTGACGGGTGCAGCGAGTGTTGTCATTTTTCTACATTTTTCAACAATCTAATCTTTAAACACCTAAGTGGATCCCGACTCCCATAATAATCATTCAAATCACAAACAAGATGTCTACTACCATGAACTCCCGTTCTATTACCGACTACATCCTCAAGCTCGAGAAGGAGAACTCCGAACTCCGTAAGGTTCGCGCCGTTCTCGGCGACATTGATTCTATTGAAGAGTCTCGAACCAAGATTGAGCAGCTCAAGAAGCTTCTTACAGAGGCCAACGAAGAGAAGGTCGATGCCCTCGATGAACTCAATGAACTCAAGTACATGATGCGGACTTCTCCTTCTTACACTGACACAACAGCTCGTGTGACTAAGAAGTCTCTCAATGACGGCCTCGTACAGCGTCTTCTGGAACTTGGAAACATGACCTCCGACTTCTACAAGTCGATGACTTACCAAAAGGCTGCAGATGCTGTAGCCAATCTACCATATGAGGTCCAAACTGGTGAGAGCTTGATGAATCTCCCAGGTATTGGTAAGGGTATTGCTGCCAAGGTTGATGAGTACCTCGATGAGCAGGACTCTGACTATGAGGAGTCTGAGTGCTCCGATTCTGAGTCTATTGCATCCAACGATGAGGGTTCTTTCGTTTCTGACACTGACGCCTCCTATGTGTCTGGGACTGACGATGAGGAGTACTTTGTCTCCCACAATGCTGGCCTGTCTGAGATGATCTATGAGTATTCTGACAGGGCTGAAGACAATTTCAAGCGCAATGCATACGCCAAGGCTGGTGATACCATCTACAATCTTTCTTACAAGATCACCAGTGGTAAAGATGCTATGAAGCTCCAAGGTATTGGAAAGTCCATCGCTAAGAAGATTGACGACTACCTCAATACCAAGAAGGCATCCTCAATGAATGAGAAACTTGCCATGTGTTTTCTCAAACTTGGAAACCTGGAGGAGCCTGTTTACAAGTCTGAGGCATACTGGAATGCCGCGGAGAAGATCCGTGATCTCACCTATGAAGTAACAAGTGGTAATGATGTCAGGCATCTCCGTGGTTTTGGACCCTCAATCTGTGACAAGATTGATGAATATATCAACACTGGAAGGATGCTGAGACTCGAAGAACTCAACTAAACCCATCTGACCTTCTTTTTTGGTTTACGCCTGAGACGAGAGAGTAAATATACATAAAACAATAGACCGTAACGTACCATTTCTTAATAAAATCCTATATTTTTAAACTGAACGAATCTTTCTTCTTACCATCATATACATTTACAATTCCTGATTCTATCATTTTTTGGTTTACCGACTGTTTATCCCCCTTGCGTCTATAGACTGTCACCAAGGGTCGACCATACTTATCATTTTTACCGCATTCAATCCACACTAAACCGTTCACCTTGTTTCTACACATAAATGGATTCCATAAGCGGTGAGGTGCGCGATCATCAAACCCACACTCTTCCTTAAACATGTCACGTGCAAGTCTAGCTAGATGAATATGATCGGCTCTATCTCTCAACCCAAGACTAGGTTTCATTTCAGCTGAGTCATATCCAAGAGTTCTAAAAGTAAACTTTAGAGGTCGACCATGAAGTATGATAACCGCTTTGAACGTATCTCCATCATATACACTCGTGATTTTTGCATATCCCTCGTAATTATTAAGACTAAAAACCGGTATCGAATCATCAACACCAGAAAGAATTCTTTTAGTGAAACAGCAATTCATATATAAAGAGGTCGGGACTCCTCTTTAAACACCTAAGTGAAACACAGAAATGATACTAAATATCAAAAAATGTCTACTGATTTCCGTGTCGCGTTTTGCCAGGCTACACAGTCGCTTTGCCCCGACGTGCAGCGTGTCATTTGGAGCACCGTTTTACCTCGCGAAGTTAGGAGGGAACGGGTGGCGGCTGCTTTCACTGCGATGAGAGCCAAAATCATAGAGCTTGAGAGTGCTGAAGATGACGAAGATGCCCAGATGCATTTGGATTTACTCCTCGGAATACCTGCATATTCACAAGATAGGATAGATGAAGATGAGTTGAGGGCTAAGCGTAGAATGGAGGCCTTCTCAGGGAAGGCTAGTGCTCTCGCCAGTTGGAAGTGGTATCGTAGATATTTTCTCTGTAATAAGTAAATAATGACTCCAGTACTCGTATCCGTGGACAAGGCGGGTGATCTCAAGCTGGGACGCAAGAAGTGCCGTCTCCACAAGAAGGCTGATATAGTGAAGGTTGCGAAAAATTATGGTGTTCCCCACGCCGGAAAGAGAACTGTCAAGCAGTTATGTGGTTCCATCAAGGCTAAGGCCAAGGCCAGCAACGATGGTATGAACAACGTCCCCCTAGCCAAGTTGTACCCCGAGGCTGCTAAGAAGCGTGCTGCCGCTAAGAAGCGCGCCGAGAAGAAGGCCTTTGACAGGAAGGTTGCAGCCAACTTCATGAAGGGTATGGTGACTAAGCGAATCGTAACCCCCACTCGTACCACTATCAGGGCTGTAATGCCTATGCCCAAGCCTCAAAAGAAGGCTATGCCCCTGACCAAGGATGTAGCTAGGAAGCGTATCATGGCTATGAAGGGTCTCAATGGTCGCAATAAATTCAGTCTCGTGAACAGGCTCAGTCTCAATCAACATTCACCTCGTAAGGTTGTTCGATTGGCTCGTGAACTGGCTCGTCTTCGCTAAGGTCGTTATATACTTTCTCCTCAGTGTCATAGAAACTTGCACTATCCCCAATCATCATTTCTCTCACAATTTGATACAGCACCGTTGAGAGTGCAAATTTATACGCTAAGAATCCAACAAACGTAGCACCATAATCAAAGTCAAACGCAAATGGTGCATTATTCCACGACACTTCAAAAGCAGCTGCACCTAGAGGTGCAAAGAACTCCTTCTGAATTGTCGAATTTTCGAATTTATCCACTCGATCAGAGAGAAGACTCACATACGTATAAGATGCTACCGCACCTAACATTGCAGATACACCTTGATCAGCGCCTTGTGCGATGAAGTAAGAAGCACTCAAAGCAGAACCATAAGCAGCCGTAGAGTTTTTTAGAGTTTTTTTCAGGTGAGCATATTCGGTGTGAATTGGTTTACTGAAGGCGTAAGTGAGAGACATTTCTTGATTAAATGAGGTTAAAATCTTTATCCAAGTTAACAATAGTAAATGCCTTGTCAACTCTGTAAAAAGAAATGTGGTGTCCCTATCGATTGTAAATATTGTGGTGGTAGCTTTTGTCCGAGTTGTCTCAATTTGACAAAGCATGATTGTCAAGGTGCAGATATCAAGAAGATGAAACAACGTAAAGAACTAAAGGATAAACTAGCATATGAACCACCATCTAAATGCTTAAAGATTTGAGTGGTAGTATATTCGGGCTGAGATGTCCGAGTGGTCTAAGGAGGGCGACTTAAGATCGCCTGTGCTATGCACGCGCGGGTTCGAACCCCGCTCTCAGCATATCGCACTCATAGCTCAGTGGTAGAGCGCAAGCTTAGTAAGCTTGAGGTCAGGGGTTCGAAACCCTTTGAGTGCAAATTGGTTAAAAAGAATATTGTCTAATCACAAAATGAATAAGGACCGTCGTGCTGTCGTTATTCATGATGTGGCGTCTTTACTGTTTCTCGCACCATTCTCAGCATTATGTGTGGCTGATGTATTTTTTAGCTATAAAGTGTACCCCATGTTTATAACACATGCTCTCACTACGTATATGTCGTATGATCTCATGTGGATAATTCTTCAGCCTAAAGTTATACACACTCTTAGATATTTAATCATACTTCATCATTTGGTGTGTCTTCTAGCTCTTCTTAGACCTCTTATGCACCCCGAAGAGGCTTTTATAATTAGTTTCGCAGGTCTAGTTGAAATTGATACATCTTTATTAATCATTCGAAGACTTACTCCTAGAGATAGTTATTTTTACCCAATGATAGACCAGATGTACCATGCATCTAATGTAATAATTCGAGCTGGTTATGAGACCTGTATGACACTGTTACTATGGGTATTATATGCACGTGAGAGTATGTATACGAAATTACACGTTCTTGGATGTCAATATTTCATAAATATTTTCAGTTGTGGCATTTGTGCACTCACCTTTTCGAAGAGGAACCCCGCTTTGAAGGAAGTTTAGGTATTATCATTGCAATAGGCCCAACCCGTCTCACCATAATCTGGGTAAGGAGTACCAATTGATTCACAACAAGCAAATTTATCTGCACCCGATCCGGTGCCGGGACCTGCGGCTGCCCAACACCCTGCAAAAGTGGGATACTGGCCGTCTATAACTTTCTCACGGAAGGACATATTAGCTTTTCGTACCCTTTCCGCTTCCGCTGCCTTGTCGCGCTGTTCTTGTTCATATGCAGCTAACGCTGCATCACCTATAGATGATGAGCTAGGAGCCGCTGGGGCTGGAGCCGCCGGGGCTGGAGTCGCCGGGGCTGGAGCCGCCGGGGCTGGAGTCGCCGGGGCTGGAGTTGGGGTTGGAGCCGCCGAGGGACCTACCGAGGGACCTGCCGAGGGACCTGCCGAGGGACCTGCCGAGGGACCTGCCGAGGGACCTGTAATTTCAGAGTCATCATTTTTCGTGCCACCAATCAATGTAGAAGCTAGACTGGAACTAATACAACACATACTGAGAAGTCCAACACCAGCTAACATTTGCATCACCATTGTATTATTATTATACTTTGAGATTTAATTTTAACATGCAAATTGGTTAGGTATTATCTAAACAGAACAGATAACCCTCACCGTCGGACGGCCGCGGCGACGGAAATGGGTTGCCCTCACAACATGTAAATCTACCCATGCTACCCCAATCACCCACAGAATCATCATGACATTCCCTAAAACTTTTATATTGACCGGCGGCGGCTTTCTGACTAGTGGTCATATTAGCTTTTCGTACCCTTTCCGCTTCCGCTGCCTTGTCGCGCTGTTCTTGTTCATATGCAGCTAACGCTGCATCACCTATATCTGATGAGCTGGGACCCGACGGAGTAGGAGTTGGAGTTGGAGTTGGAGTTGGAGTTGGAGTTGGAGTTGGAGTTGGAGTTGGTTCGGATGAGGGACCTGCCGAGGGACCTGCCGAGGGACCTGCCGAGGGACCTACCGAGGGACCTGCCGAGGGACCTGCTGAGGGACCTGCCGAGGGACCTGCCGAGGGACCTGCCGAGGGACCTATAATTTTAGAGTCATCTTCACGAGTAAATATGTATAACATAGATGATGATGAACAACATAACATCATAACTACAAAAAATATAATCCTTCGATCCATGTTTTATTATACTTTAAGATTTAATTCTAATATACGAGTAGTATGCAAATATTCGTGAAAACACTTACCGGAAAAACTATCACTCTTGAGGTTGAATCCTCCGACACTATCGATAACATTAAGGCTAAGATTCAAGATAAGGAAGGAATCCCTCCCGATCAGCAGCGACTCATCTTCGCCGGGAAGCAGCTAGAAGATGGACGCACCCTAGCTGATTACAATATCCAAAAGGAGTCTACTCTGCACCTAGTTCTCAGGCTCAGAGGTGGTGGGGACAAAGAATCCAAGCCCAAGCGTAAACCTAATGCATACATGAACTTTGTCAAGAAGATACGACCCGAGGTTGTGAAAGAGAACCCAGATCTCAGTTTCACTGACATTGGTAAGAGGTTGGGTGAGATGTGGAGAGCCCTTTCAGACGACGAAAAGAAAAAATATGCAAAGTAAATGATTATGTATTAGATACAATAAAGGGAATTTGTTGGGATCGTTGTTCAGGAGATTCCACTATTTCGAAAGCTATATTACCACTAATACTAATTCTTTCTTTATCACTTGTGTAAAATGGATGAACCTGATGGCATAAATCACTAGGAAAAAAACAACAATATCCATTCATTTTAGGTGACATTTGTATAACATGTTCGGTTACAGATCTTTTAATATTATTTTTATACACAAAGCTAAAGTTACCCCCTCGAGGATGACCTTTTGGATTTGAAAAAGGTAATTTAGCCTCGTCTTCATAATCATAAGGAATATCCATCCATATTACAAAAGAGAACATACCGTCGTGTTGATGTACAGGTTGAAACTCGCCTTTTTTTTGAAAGTTCACCCATAAACCATTTAAACATGGTTTCATTTCTGACGTGGATGTTAACACAACTTTTATATAGGCGGATTCAAGTTCTCGGTTAATAAAATTATGCATACTCGGATTATCAATCGGATTAAATAAAACGTTAAATAAGTTTTCAATAATCAAATTTTGTGGATCCTCAAGTTTGTATGAATGAGATATACTACCGGCTAGATCTTTCTTAACGCAAACCTGCTTTTTTTTTGCTACATCAATACGTTCCCATAGATAGTCAATCATATCTTTTGGTAATTTGAACAGTTGTGCTAAAGTTTCTCTATTTAGCTGAATATGTCTATTTTCCATTTTATTATTAATAACGATATACTTTAAATAACAAATTACTTAAGGAAAACACCTGAAAGATTGATAGATGCCTCTCGGAGTCAAAAAGCTCTGTTACGATGCTCGTTTGCCTACTCGTGGTTCTGATGGTGCTGTGGGATATGATTTATATAGCTCCGAAGATGCGACTGTACCGTGTCAAGCGGGGCGAGCTTTAGTCAGTACTGGTATTGCACTCTCCATACCTGATGGTCTATATGGACGTGTAGCCCCTCGTTCTGGTCTAGCTGTGAAGCACTGCATCAATGTTGGTGCGGGTGTTATTGATCCCGATTATACCGGTGAAGTCAAGGTCGTCCTATTTAATCATGGTACGGAAGACTTTGAAATCAAGAAGGGTGATCGTATCGCTCAACTTATTTTGGAAAGGTGTGATACACCTATGATTAAGGAAATTGGTCTACTCGATGAGACACTCAGAGGTGACGGGGGTTTCGGATCTACAGGTCTTTGAAGATACTTTCTTGACAATACCATAAGTCCTCAGGTGTAGGTAAAAAAAGTATACCATGACTCATAGTCATAGATAATTTTGCTTTGTTAATGTTAGGGTAAGTATATAATATCCATCTTTCCCAGTATTCTGCTCGGAAGAAATCCTCCCAATCTTCTATAGAACTTTCTTTAACTTTCAACATTTCTCTCTGTATTTGACCCGAATCCGTTTCTATTCGCAGCTTCTTAGGAATGATAGCACCTTTCATAAGAAGTTGTGCACGCATTAGTCTTGCATCACCGTGATCTGTATAATATTGTCGATGATTATCACCGAAATCTATGGTTCTCCTACTTGGTAAGGTAACTCTCAATTTATGGGTAAATGTAGGACTGGGTTGTAAGACGACGTGCATTATAAATTAAAGATTAGAATATATAAAACGATATGTCACGCAATATCATAGATGTATATGATCGGTCTATATTTGAGATGAAAAATCTATTTACACCCGAAGAGTGTAAAGAATATATAGAGTTTTACGAAAAGCGTATGCGCAAATTTCAAGGTAGTTCGGTTGATTCATCAGGTAACATAATAACGGATACTAATTTTAAAGATTCAATTGATGCACATCTTTTTGGTGATGGTAGGGGGCCAGGTCAACCCCCATGCGCACAGAGGCTATGGAACTTGTACATGGATAAATTGAAAATATGTCATTCAGAATATATGAAACATATGGCACCTCTTGACCCTACGGAGGCTCAAGCTGGTGGTCCTGTAATATTAAAAAATTTCATGCTTAGAGGTCGCTCAACGACGCCACAATTACAAAGAACCGATAAAGGTCGTAAGGGATTTAATTGGCATGCAGATGCTTCTGGGTGTGGTGGGAAAGAGACACGAAACCTTGCAGTGATTATATATTTAAATGATATAGATGAAGCAAATGGTGGTTCAACAGAGTTCAATTCTGGTAGAAAAGTACAACCTGAAATGGGTAAGGCTCTATTTTTTCCTGCGTCTCACTTACATATACATAGGGGTAATCCTATTTTGAATGGTCCTTCTAAATATATAATAACATGCTTCATAGAAGAATGGTCTAGAGACTCTTGGCAAACTGATATTAGACACTTGAAAGGACTTGTGATCCAGAATCCATAATAGACTTAAAAAATTGATGAAATAAGTACATATGAAGGATGACTTTATTATAGAATTTAAGAATGCATATCCCGATGAGTTATGTGATGAATTTATAAACGAATGGGTTACTCCCACATATCACCTCATGTCAGAAATGCACCCCAATGTATCCATGGATGATCACTTAAAAAATAAATCAAGTCAGGATATGTATTTTGAATTAGGAGGACATCGAGGAGTGCGCCACGGGTGCGGTGCTCATGATATATTGAATGATAAATATCAAGCTATAATGAAAAACGTTAAAGAAAAATATACAGATATTCTGATTGAAAAGGGGTTAGATCGTCTTTCTCAGGTACCACCTGAAGCATATATGCTCCAAGAACAGATTAGACGATCTATTCAATCAGGAATAGTATTGGCAAGAACTAATCCTGGTGAATATTACAACTGGCATGCGGATTATGTGTACGGACAAGTATGTAGACAAAGATTGTTGACATGTATACTGTATTTAAACGATATGGATGAGGATGCGGGTGGTTGTACAGAATTTTCAAATGGTAGAGCTGTTAGACCAGAGAAGGGTAAAGTTTTAATTTTTCCCGCAACCCATGTACATATACATAGAGGTGCCATAGTAAACAAAGGTACTAAATATGTGATAACAACATTCGCGAGAGAACCTCCACCTGTTTATAATGGAGGATTACCATTTATAGTTAAACCTGATAAACATTAAAGATATAAGGATATAGGGTAACATGGATGACTTTATTATAGAAATTAAGAATGCATATCCCGATGAGTTATGTGATGAATTTATACACGAATGGGTTACTCCTAAAGAACACCTCATGTCAAAATATCACCCCGATTTACCCATGGATATTCACTTAAAAATGAAATCAAGTCAGGATATACAATTTCAACTACATTCTGAAGGCAATATAGTACCCAACCCGCGCCATTTGCTATTGAATGATAAATATCAATATATAATGACAAAGGTTAAAAAAAAATATACGGATATTCTGATTGAAAATGGGTTAGATCGTCGTTCCTCGACACCACCTGAAGTATATATGCTCCAAGAACAGATTACATATTCTATTCAATCAGGAATAGTAATGGCAAGAACTGATCCTGGTCAACATTACGACTGGCATGTGGATTCTATGTTCGGAGATTTATGTAGAGAAAGATTGTTGACATGTATACTGTATTTAAACGATATGGATGAGGATGCGGGTGGTTGTACAGAATTTTCAAATGGTAGAGTTGTTAGACCAGAGAAAGGTAAAGTTTTAATTTTTCCTGCAACCCCTCAATATGTATATAGAGGTGCCATAGTAAACAAAGGTACTAAATATGAAATAACAACATTCGCGAGAGAACCTGAACCTGTTTATAACGGAGGATTACCATTTATAGTTAAACCTGATAAACATTAAAGATATAAGGATATAGGGTAACATGGATGAATTTATTATAGAAATTAAGAATGCATATCCCGACGAGTTATGTGATGAATTTTTACATGAATGGGTTAAATCAAGTCAGGATATGTATTTTGATTTTTCAACTCAGTCTCATAATAAATATCAAGATATAATGACAAAGGTTAAAAAAAAATATACGGATATTATGATTGAAAATGGGTTAGATCGTCGTTCCTCGGCACCACCTGAAGTATATATGTTCCAAGCTCTGATTACAGATTCTATTCAAACAGGAATGGTAATGGCAAGAACTGATCCTGGTCAACATTACGACTGGCATGTGGATTCTGTGTTCGGACAATTATCTAGACAAAGATTGTTGACATGTATACTGTATTTAAACGATATGGATGAGGATGCGGGTGGTTGTACAGAATTTTCAAATGGTAGAGTTGTTAGACCAGAGAAAGGTAAAGTTTTAATTTTTCCTACAACCCCTCAATATGTATATAGAGGTGCCATAGTAAACAAAGGTACTAAATATGAAATAACAACATTCGCGAGAGAACCTGAACCTGTTTATACCAGAGGATTACCATTTATAGTTAAACCCGACCACTAGTAATAATAGACTTAAAAAAATGCATGAATTAAGTACATATGAATAACGACTGTATTGTAGAATATATAAATGCATTTCCTCATGAGTTATGTGACGAGCTTATGAGTAAATGGCAACCTCCTAAATCTAATCATATGTTAGATTTTCATACTACCATACCCGTGTCTATACTTGAAAAAGTTAAGACAAGTCGTGACATAGTTTTAAACCTACAGGATCCATACCTTGAGAGATTGAATCTTAGATACCACGAAACGTTACAGAACTCTAAAGATAAATACGCGAAGTTATTACTTGAGAAAAATGAGGATAGGACTTCTTGGTCGGGTGGTAGAAATCTGTTTGAGACTACGATTACCAAATCTGCCCAAACACATGTGGTAATCTCAAGAACTGACGCTGGTGAAATGTATAATTGGCATACGGACGCGCTCGGCGACCGACTGCTGACATGTATATTGTATTTAAATGATATGGATGAGGATGCGGGTGGTTGTACAGAATTTTCAAATGGTAGAGTTGTTAGACCAGAGAAGGGTAAAGTTTTAATTTTTCCCGCAACCCCTCATTATATACATAGAGGCGCCCCAGTAAATAAAGGTTCTAAATATGTGGTAACAACATTCGCGAGAGAACCTCAACTTGAGGAGCGCAAGCTACCATTTAAGATTAAACCCGACCACTAGTAATAATTCTAGACACTTGACTAATTGTGGGTACAGAAACACCAATCTTCTCTTGCATGACTCTCTTGTTCAGTTCAGGTTTAACACTTGAATGTATGAATCCTGCAGCGATAGTTTTTGCGTGCCTGGACGTGAGTGCGTGGGTGATATTGTGGATAAATTTCAAAAAACGAACCCCAAAATCTTTATCACGAATATCAAGAGTTTCAACCATCGATAGGGTGTGTTTCCAAATATTTTGTTGATAAGGTGTCAGTTTCGAAACTTCGCGGTCACACTTCTCAAAATCGAGGTAGGCAGAGGGTGAGTAGTTCCAAAGACGTCCGCACCAGTGTCCCGGCGTAAAAAAAGAGGTGGCGGCACGTTTCTTGTCCATGAGAGCCTTCTTCTCGGCGCGCCTCTTCTCAATCAAGTCATTACGAAATGATTTTTTTGAAGTCGTTTCAAGTTTAGCAACTTTTTTTTTCAGTTTTCTACACTTCTTTTTCAACTTTTGATTCTGCAATACAAGTTCGGTGACACCAGATTTCACCTTGCGAACAGAATCAAGAGTTGGAGTTTTTGTTTTCGTTTTCACCATATTGGATGTTTTGAACTTACTTTTTCAAAATTTACATACGACTTAGGTTTGGTTTAGTTACCGAACGCAACACCTCCCATACCATCCTTGATACGAAGGATGTTATAGTTGACCGCGTACACCCGATGAAGAGCGTTACCACCCGTTGGGTTTACAAGGGTGAGTTTGGCGTTGTCGATACGACTGAAGTTTAGTGTACCTGTGGGCTGCATCTTGCTGAGGTTGATGCAGAATGGCCATGTGTAAGTGGGTAAATCCTCGAGAACATCATCGGGAAGATCTGTGCTGTGCATTTCTGGTACGACTGTGTGGTGGTACATAGCCGAAGTTTCTTCGAATAGAGCTGTACCGTTGATGTAAAGTGAGGCCTTGTCGAAAGTGAACGCCGTGTCCCAATCGGCACCCGCGGTGGTGTTACCAGAGACGAGGTGAAGAGACTTGACGGGGTGGTTGAAATAACTGATATCAATCTCAGTATCCTCCTTGGCAGCAAGTTGGTGTTGGGTTTGGGTGATCAGAATCTCATGCTGAGTATCAGTGAAGTACTTACGCTCATCTGTGTCTAAATACACATAGTTACCCCAAATCTTGGGAGATCCAACGGGTGTGTAACCGTCCCTGCACTTAATCCTTATCTCGACATCATGAAATTGTAATGCCACGAGTGGGAGGCACTTAGTGTAATCTTCACCAAAGAAGAAAGGGATCATAAAGTGATCACCACCATGGTTAGACTTCAGGGTGGCAGTCGAAGCGCACATCGAAGACTTGGCTTGACTGTCACGCATGAGGGGGTTGTGTACACCTTGTATAAAGAGTGAATCAATCTGGCTAACCTTTTGGCCACCAATATAAAGACTGAATTCTGTGGGGTTAGACGCAGTAGAAGAGAAAAGCCCGTCTGGGTTGTCTTGTACGTTAGAAACAAGCGAATCTTCAATCCAGATGTAGCTCACGAGGTCACCCTTAGAGCGGATGGGAATACTAATTTCATTGTTCGCACCAAATGTACCAATGAAATCCATGCGCTCTGGCTTCATAGCGAAGTTGGCATGACGCTTGTAGTTTTGACGGAAAAAGCTGACCTGAGGATCACCCGTGATGAAAACATCCTGGGCACCCACCGAAACGAGTTCGATCAAAGCAGCAGACATTTATTAATAAATGATATTAAAATTTTGGCTCATAGTATACATATGGTAGTATTCCAAGCGTTGACATGGGAGGCACGGGATGTTGAAGGTGAACATCAAATCAGTATTTTTGGTAAGACGGAAAATGGTAAATCAGTCTGTGTAACAACAACATTCGATCCATACTTTTTTGTGAAGCTCCCAAGGGGTACAACAGACCAGGACGTCAGTCGTCTTTACAATGACATATGCAGATTAAAACGAGACCATGTAACTAGTTATAGTTTGACGAAACAGAAGGACGTCTGGGGATTTCAAAATAATGAAGAGTTTCATTTTATGCATCTCAATTTCAAATCACTGGAGCATAGACGAAAAGTTAACTCAATTTTCATGTATAACAATGAGTTCAAACAATATCATGTCTATGAATCAAATATCGACCCTGTCCTGAGACTCATGCATAGAACAGGAATCCAATCCACAGGTTGGTTGGATACTGGTGATACATGTGTTCGTTCTCACCTGGCTAAAACTGATATTGATTTATGGTGTAATGACTGGTCAACACTTAAACCAGTCGAACGAGATGATATTGCCCCATTTATCGTTGCCTCGTTTGATATTGAATGTAATAGTTCTACTGGTAAATTTCCAGATCCAAACGTCCCCGATGATGCTTGTTTTCAAATCGCAATCTCTCTGTGTAAGTTTGGTAGTGATGAACCATACGAGAAAGTGTGTTTATGCTACAAAAAGACTGATGGACCTGATGTTATTAGTTTTGATACTGAAAAAGAAATGCTTTTAGCGTTTAAAAAATATATGAACGAAAAGGATATTGACATTCTCACTGGGTGGAATATTTTTGGATTTGATTTAGAGTACATTTACAAACGTGCTACTATGGTTGGGTGTGGAATCGATTTTTATCAGCTTGGAAAACTCAAGGATACAGAGTGTCACTTGGTGATGAAAAAATTAAGCTCGAGTGCTCTGGGTGATAACTTTCTAAAACTCTTGCCTATGTCTGGTCGTTTTGTATTCGATATGTTTCATGAGGTTAAAAAGGGATACAAGTTAGATTCGTACAGTCTCAACAACGTTTCTAAACTGTATCTCGGTGATCAAAAAATTGATATGGCTCCCAAAGAAATGTTTGCTCGTTTTGTAGAAGGTGATCCTAAAAAGTTATACGAAGTGGCAGAATACTGTATCAAAGATACGCTTCTCCCACACAAACTAATGAAAAAGATGTGCATCTTACTAAACCTGGTAGAGATGGCAAAGGCAACATGGGTACCTCTATCCTTTTTGGTTGAACGTGGGCAGCAAATCAAGGTATTTAGTCAGTTGTCTAAAAAGGCTCGTGAATTGGGTTACATGGTACCAACGATTAAATATGGTTCTCTCCCTGAAGAGCAATACGAAGGTGCAACTGTTCTAGAGGCACAAAAAGGCGCGTATTACACTCCAATCACAGCCCTAGATTTTGAGGCTCTGTACCCGAGTATCATGATGGCCCACAACCTTTGTTATTCTACATACGTCATGGACGAGCGACGATATGGTAAGATCCCTGGGATTACATACGAAACATTTAACATTGGAAATAAGACGTATAAGTTTGCACAAGATGTACCGAGTCTATTACCAGCCATTCTTATGGAGCTTAAACAGTTTCGTAAAAAAGCCAAAAGAGATATGGCAGCTGCAACAGGTTATATGAAGGAGGTGTACAATGGTAAACAGTTAGCCTACAAAGTTTCGATGAACTCTGTGTATGGTTTTACAGGTGCGGGTAAAGGTATTCTCCCATGTGTACCTATTGCATCTACGACAACGTGTAGGGGTCGTGGTATGATTGAAGAAACTAAGACTTATGTTGAGGCAAACTTCCCCGGTGCAAAGGTAAGATATGGTGATACGGATTCGGTGATGGTTGAGTTTGATGTAGGTGATCGTAAGGGTGTAGAAGCTATTGAGTATAGTTGGGAGATTGGTGAACGAGCTGCGGAGGAGTGCTCAGCCCTTTTCAAGAAGCCAAATAACCTAGAGCTTGAGAAGGTTTATTGGCCTTATTTTTTGTACTCAAAGAAACGATATGCAGCCAAGTTGTGGACAAAGGGTAAAGATGATCAAATGCACATGGACTATATAGATGTAAAAGGTCTCCAACTTGTTCGACGAGATAATACACCTCACATGAGAGAAGTGTGTAAGGAACTATTAGATGTGGTCTTAACTTCTGGAGATCCGGGTCCTCCAAAAGAACTTGCGAGGGAGAGAGCAAATGAACTCCTATCAGGTGAAATACCACACGATAAACTTATTTTGAGTCAATCACTCTCAGATTCATACAAAGTTGGTGGAAAGAGTGTATCGATTAATAGCCCCGAAAGTATACATATAAACCAAGCTCATGTTCAAGTGGTCAATAAAATGAGACAAAGAAAGCCTGGATCTGAGCCACAATCCGGTGACCGGGTGCCATATATACTTACAAAAACTGACAATTCTAAGGCGAAGGCTTTTGAGAAATCAGAGGATCCCAAGTATGTTGAAGAGCATAACATCCCTGTCGATTACCATTACTATTTTGTGAATAAGTTTTTGAATCCTGTGTGTGATCTTCTTGACCCTCTATTTGAAAATACAAAACAGGAAATATTTGGTGACATTATTGAACAGTATAAACCACCAAAGAAAGTCACTGGTCCAGCCTTGAGTGGTATGAAAAAGGAACAATTGATTGAAGAATGTGAAAAGAATAATCTTAGTGGTGAAGGTACGGCATTGGTATTACGGGATCGTATTAAAATGTTTAGACAAAAACAAAACTCTGTTGAAGACTTATTTAAAAGCTACGCGCAATCTAATGATAAGGCATGACAAACAAAAATAAATTTACAAAAATTGTAATTGACAATATCAAAAATATAATTAACGAGCATCTTCCCGATCTCTTAGAAGAATCATGCAATGAATTTATTTACGACATGATCGATGAAGAAGCTAATGAACGAGTAAATAAAAAACTTGATGAAGTATCCAAAGTGCATGGTATCCCACTAGATCTATTATTGAGGGGGGCGGATGATGTTACCATATGTAAAGGTACAAAAATCAAAGATGGTGTCACACATAGATGTTCATTTAAAGCCGTTGACGGTGGGTATTGTAAATTTCATAAAGTTCAAGGAGACAAAATTAAAAAACGAGATCTCTCTAGTATAAATAGTCATACACATGGACCCGAACAAATGTTCGTTAAAGGGTGCCCCGCGTGTGAAAGTAAAAACAAGCTTATAGATTTGTGTCCTTATATTAAATAATGAGTAAATCGACTATTCTACTAACATCAATAAACAACTTTTACAATGAGGAAAAGAATCGAACTAAATTAATGAACATTCTAGACAAGACAAGTGGTATATCACTTAGAAATTTGGAGTGGTTTATAACGAATTACGCA
>Ga0315320_10000119_pt1 | contig 60193 bp, 63 predicted proteins | sample M140m21515metaG_FD_203458 | JGI IMG/M metagenome (GOLD analysis project Ga0315320, IMG submission 203458) | Ammonia-oxidizing marine archaeal communities from Monterey Bay, California, United States - M1 40m 21515 | ecosystem: Environmental > Aquatic > Marine > Coastal | place: USA: California... | reverse complement strand
GATGTTGAAGCATTTTGTGAATGTTTTAAAAACCCTACCCGTGATTGTGAGGATGAAATGGAAAAGTTAGAAGATGAATTCAAAATAGATAAGAAAAGATATGACGCATTCGCAAAAGGGGCAAAAGAGATGTGTCCAGATGCCGAAAAATATATCTCAAGAATGAACTAAAACCATAAAAGCCACTCGCTAAAGTGGCTCTATATCTTAACCTTTGCCGTTATCGGTTTATTCGTATTTTGCTATATTAGTAGAAATTAAAACCTAATTATTATGAAAAGAATTTTAATGATATTAAGTGTTATTTTATTTCTATTTAGTTGTGGAGAAACAAATAAATCTGAAAAAACTGAAAGTAGTGAAGTAAATGATTCTCAAAATGTAGAAGATCAAATTGTGGGTAAATGGAAACTGACACATACTAAAGGTAGGGAGATGGAGGAAGGAGAAGAATCTTATATGATCATTAAAGATGACGGTACTTTTCAATCGATTGTACGGGATAAAATATCTGAGTATAATAAAACATCTGAAAATAATTGGTCAATTAAAGATAATCAGTTTTGTAAGACAAATAAAGAAATTAATTTTGAAATTTGTGGATCTTTTAATTTAGAAGGTGATAAATTAGAATGGAATACAGAAGATATGGGTATTTTTAAATATAGAAAAGTAAATTAAAATATAAATCATACAATTGATTGATAAAGAGAAAGAAGTATCACTATGTGGTACTTCTTTTTTTTTGTGGAAATGGGTGAAATACGGGTACTCTGAAAACGCACCAAAAATAAGATATTTACCATAAAAAAAGCCACTAATTAAAGTGGCTCTAAATTGAAAGATACAATTTAACAAAGTGGGTTTAAAGAGAGTTCCTTTTGTTCCTTTTAAGTCGTTCAAAAGGAAAGAAAGGAAAGAAAAGAAAGGTGTTTAAAGTCAGAATTTCCTCGAAATGACATTTTATTACTAGGAACTCAGACAAAGTGTCATATTTTTCAGAATGGCATACCAATTGCGATGTGAGTCTAAAAAAACTATGAAAACAGGAAATATAAATGTACAAACGGAAAACATCTTTCCGATAATCAAAAAGTTTCTCTACTCCGATCATGAGATTTTTCTTCGAGAATTAGTATCCAATGCTGTAGATGCATCTCAAAAACTGAAATTCCTTTCCTCAAATGGTGAGTTCAAGGGAGATTTAGGAGATCTTCAAGTGGAGGTTGTCCTTGATGAAAAAAATAAAACCATTACGATTAAAGATAATGGTATTGGTATGACAGCTGACGAAATTGATAAATACATCAATCAAATTGCTTTTTCAGGAGCAGAAGAATTCGTAAAAAAATATGAAGGTAAAGAAGGTGCTGAACAGATCATTGGTCACTTTGGGCTTGGTTTCTACTCCGCATTTATGGTTGCGGATAGAGTGCAAATAAAAACCCTCTCAAGACACAAAGACTCACAAGCTGTACAATGGGAATCAAATGGAGATCCTCAGTATACATTAACAGATATCGATAAAAAAAATAGAGGGACCGAGATTGTTCTTCATATTACCAAGGAATCAAAAGAATTCCTTAAGAAAGAAAGAATAGAAGGGATCCTAAATAAATATTGTAAGTTCTTACCAATATCTATTTTATTTGGAACAAAAACAGAATATGTTGATTCCCCGAAAGGAGAAAAAGAGGAAGATGGTAAACTTAAAAGAGTAGCTGTGGAAGTACCAAACTTCATCAACAATCCAACTCCAGCTTGGACAAAAAAACCGAAAGATCTCAAAGATGAAGAATACAAATCCTTTTATAAGGAACTTTACCCATCTACTTTTGATGATCCATTGTTCCACATTCACCTTAACGTTGATTACCCATTTAATCTGACTGGTATCCTCTACTTTCCAAAAATAAAGGAGAACGTAGAAGTACAGCGTAATAAAATTAATCTCTATTCAAATCAGGTGTTCATTACGGATAGCGTAGAAGAGATTGTTCCTGAGTTTTTAACACTTCTACATGGTGTAATTGATTCTCCTGACATCCCATTAAATGTTTCAAGATCCTATTTACAGAGTGATAGTAATGTGAAAAAAATATCTTCACACATCACAAAAAAAGTAGCGGATAAACTTTCGGGAATGTTTAAAAAAGATCGTAAGGATTTTGAAGAGAAATGGAATGACCTTCAAATATTTGTACAATATGGGATGCTTTCCGACGATAAATTTGCGGATAAGGCGAAAGGTTTTTGTATGATAAAAAATACAGAGAATGTATGCTTTACCATTGATGAATACAAAGAAAAAATTGCAGCACTTCAGACAGATAAGGACGGAAAAACTATTTGTCTTTATACGAACAATCCCGAGGAACAATTTTCATTTGTAAAGAAAGCCAAGGACAGAGGGTACGATGTTCTACATCTCGATGGTCCATTAATGTCACATTGGATTCAAAAGCTTGAAACAACAAATGAGAACATCACTTTTTCTAGAGTTGATGCTGATTCATTAGATAAACTAATTAAAAAAACAGAGGACCTCCCATCAAAACTTTCGAAAGAAGATGAGGAAAAGCTAAAACCGGTATTTGAGGCTAACGTGAATAAAGAAAAATTTATGGTTCAATTTGAGTCGATGTCAGAGAATGAGGCACCTATCATAATTACTCAACCAGAATTCATGCGAAGAATGATGGAACAGCAGCGCATGGGAGGCGGGGGTATGTATGGCGCATTTCCAGAAATGCATCATCTCGTTGTCAATACAAACCATCCAAAAGTCAATGACCTTCTCGATAAAAAAGAGGCGAAACAAAAAAAGATTGTGAAACAACTTACAGATCTCGCACTACTTGCTCAAGGATTACTGAAAGGTGAGGCACTTAATGACTTCGTGGAACGTAATATCGAACAAATTTCATAAATTTATAAGGGGGGCAGTAACCCCCTTTTTTCATTTAACCAATCATTTCATTGCAGAAATTATTTGTTGCTTTTTTCGTCTACATGGTAACCAAGCGATTTTGGTTGGCGGCTATCGCTTACATTATTGCTTCCCTTTTCGAAAATGGGCGAGTAAAACAGCAACAAAGAACAGGTGGTCAAAGAGGTTTTTCTCAAGACCCCTTTGAGTTTTATCGACAATCTTCCTCGAAATATGACATACCTACAATGCTTATGGCTTTATCAGCCGCAGTAATGAAGGCAGATGGAAAAGTGTTAAAGGCAGAACTTGATTACGTAAAGCAATTTTTCTCTCAACAATTCGGTAATCAATTCAATTCAAGGCACCTTCAAGTATTGAAACAATTTATTGATTCTAATAATATTCCGCTTCAAGAAATATGCAATGACATAAGAAATCGTATGCCTGATGAGGTCCGTGTTCAGCTTGTTCATTACTTATTTGGGATTGCGAAAGCCGATGGCAATGTGGCAGAATCTGAAATGACGAGCATTCAGAATATCGCACAACTTCTCGGTGTATCAGAGCAACAATTTATCAGCCTGAAAAACATGTTTTATCGCGATGTAAATTCTGACTATAAAATATTAGGTTTAGAATCCAGTGCCTCAAATGATGAAATTAAGAAGGCCTATCGCAAAATGGCGATTGCACATCATCCTGACAAGGTAGCTTCAATGGGTGAAGAATATCAAAAAGGGGCTCAAGAGAAGTTTATGAAGATTCAAGAGGCATACGAGAACATAAAAAAGACACGTGGTTTTAAATAATGTATCTTAGCATTGTATGAAGCTACATTTCCTACTTGCCTTGGTATTTCTTTTAAGCTTCGTTCTATTGAATGCTCAAATTCCGCAAATCGACGTAAAGCACTATAAAATTGAACTTTCTGTAAATGATGCTGACGATACAATTAAAGTTTTAGAAAATATCTCATTTGCACATATTAACTTTGAAAAGCCTATCGTATTCAATCTTAAATCGCTAAACAAGAAGGGTGAGGGTATGCACATCTCGGCTTTAAGTGTTTCTGGCCATAACTCAAATTTCACACACAAAAACGATAGCTTATTTATCTATATAAAGGACCGAGATGCTTTAGATAATTATGAACTTTCAATCGCTTTTCAAGGCATTCCACAGGATGGTTTGGTAATTGGTAAAAATAAATTTGGCGCACGTACTTTTTTTGGTGACAACTGGCCTAATAGAGCGCAAAATTGGTTCGTTTGTAATGACAACCTTTCAGATAAATCTAGTGTAGAATTCATCGTTACAGCTCCTAAAAAGTATACGGTTGTTGCAAATGGAGCTCTTATTTCAGTTCAAAAAAAGAAAAAAAGAAAAACTTTTCACTTTTTATCAATGGTCCCCATTCCAACGAAAGTTATGATTTTAGGGATTGCTAAATTAAGTCAAACTCTTTCCGGAACAGTTCAGGGTACTTCGGTAAAAAGCTTTACTTATCCTGAAAGTCAGTCAGAGGCCAATAGAGATTTAAGCGTAGCACCAAATATACTTAAATTCTTTTCTGAATACATTGCGCCTTATGCATTTGAAAAACTTGACAATGTGCAATCCACTACGAGATTTGGCGGCATGGAGAACGCGGGATGTATCTTCTATGATGAAAATGCACTGGATGGTACTGGAAGCGCAGAGCACCTAATTGCACACGAAATTGCGCATCAATGGTTTGGGAATTCAGTAACAGAAAAAGATTGGTCACAGCTCTGGTTGAGTGAAGGCTTTGCTACCTATCTAACCAATATATACATTGAACAAACCAAAGGAGAACTTGCCTTTCAGGAGCAACTTAAAAAAGATCGTAATAAAATTATCTCTTTCGAAAAACGTTACCAACATCCTGTAGTAGACCAATCGTATAGAAACTTAATGGATTTATTGAATCCCAATAGTTATCAAAAGGGTGGATGGGTATTGCATATGCTTCGAGGTGAAATAGGAGACGATCTTTTTAAAGAGGCCATAAGTGCGTACTACCAAAAGTATCGATTGTCAAATGCCGATTCAAAAGACTTTCAAAATGTAGTCGAACAGATTTCGGGAATGGACCTTGATTGGTTTTTTAAGCAGTGGCTTCATACTGCTGGACATCCAAAGCTTGATATTCATGCAAATATTGAAGCTAGAAAGCTTTCACTTCAAGTCAATCAAAAAGAAAACATCTTTCGCTTTCCTTTTAAAATTGAAATTCATTGCACAGAAGGCCCGACCATTAAGCGGACATTGAATATCACACAAATATCAACGCTTAAGGATATTATTACGCGCTATCCCATTAAATTCGTTGTTTTTGATCCAGAAATTGAATTGCTTTTTGAACGGGTAAAATAACTTTTAGAATTCAAAAGCACGTAGACCAACCCAATTTTCTAACTTTGTCACTTTAAGAAAATATATGTCAGATAATCGATACCAATCTAGGGGTGTTTCAGCAGGAAAAGAGGATGTCCATGATGCGATCAAAAAAGTCGATAAAGGTTTATTCCCTCAAGCATTTTGTAAAATAGTACCTGATCATTTAACAGGAGATGAAAACTATTGCTGCATTATGCATGCCGATGGCGCAGGTACAAAATCGTCTTTAGCCTACATGTATTGGAAAAAAACAGGCGATGTCAGCGTATGGAAAGGAATCGCCCAAGATGCATTAATCATGAACCTAGACGATTTACTTTGTGTCGGTGCAACTGGACCTATATTATTATCCTCTACGATTGGAAGAAATAAAAATCTAATTACTGGGGAAGTGCTTTCCCAAATCATTAATGGAACCGAAGAGCTTCTTGAAGACTTAAGAGGTCACGGTATCGAAATTCATTCGACAGGTGGAGAGACAGCAGATGTGGGCGACTTGGTAAGGACAATTATTGTAGATTCAACAGTGATTGCCCGAATGAAACGAAGTGATGTGATTTCTAATAATAATATAAAGTCAGGAGATGTAATTGTGGGCTTATCCTCATATGGTCAAGCCTCGTATGAGAAAGAATACAATGGTGGAATGGGTAGCAATGGGTTAACAAGTGCTAGACATGATGTATTCAATAAAACATTGGCCAATGAATTCCCGGAGAGTTTTGACCCGCAAGTTCCTGCTGATTTAGTTTACAGTGGTTCTAAAACATTAACAGATATAATAGAAAACTGTCCAATTGATGCAGGGAAGCTCGTATTATCTCCTACACGAACTTATGCGCCGATCATTAAGGCAATTTTAGACGAATGCACGGGCAAAGTAAATGGAATGGTGCATTGTTCAGGTGGTGCGCAAACCAAGATACTTCATTTCGTTAAAAATCTGCATATCATCAAAAATAATTTATTTCCAATACCACCCTTGTTTGATATGATTCAAAAAGAATCCAAAACAGACTGGCAGGAGATGTATAAAGTTTTTAATATGGGTCACCGTATGGAGCTCTATTTACCCGAAGAATATGCCTCAGAAATCATTGCAATTTCTGAACGATTTGGTGTGTCAGCAAAAGTGATTGGACGTGTCGAAGCAGCTGACAAAGCACAGGTCACCATTGATGGTGAAAAAGGGAAATACATCTACCACTAAAAAAATTCATTTTTTTTTTATTCTAAGCAATAGAATCCTTACTTTTGCCCTCCGTTCATTAAACATTGGAGAGGTGCCTGAGAGGCCGAAAGGACTTGTTTGCTAAACAAGCGTACCCTAACCGGGTACCCGGGGTTCGAATCCCCGTCTCTCCGCAATGTTTGTAAAAGGAAATAAAATGATTACTTTTGCACGCACTTTCCAATCGATATTTGGAAAAACAAAAGATGACTATTTAATCGGGGTGTAGCGTAGCCCGGTCATCGCGCCTCGTTTGGGACGAGGAGGTCGCAGGTTCGAATCCTGCCACCCCGACAAAAAACCATCCTCTTTTAGTTGATGGTTTTTACTAAAAGTACTTACACTCCTCAAAGAGTCAAATGAGGGCTCGTAGCTCAGCTGGATAGAGCACCTCCCTTCTAAGGAGGCGGTCAAAGGTTCGAATCCTTTCGGGCTCACTAAAACAAACCCCAACCATCTTTTGATAAGGTGATTGGGGTTTTTGCTTCCCCACATGTTTTCCACAATTATGTTTTAATTGGAAAACAGGCTATTGTTACGATGCACAATATGAATGTTTGGCACCATTAACGCCTATTACCATGCTCGGCTTTAGAATTAATTTGAGTTGTTTAAAATTAAAAAGCCAGTACGACTCCCAAGTTTACAGCTACTGCAGTACTGTTATCTACATTATTATCCCCGCTGAATATATAATGATACTTGGTATTAAGATTTATTCCGAAATTATCTGAAATCATATATTCAGCACCGACCACAGGAGCAAAGCTAAAGAGGTCATCTGAAACTGTTACTTTGTCCCCTAAAACTTTAATTGAGGCAGAAGATCGACTTAATCCAACATTTATTCCAGCATATGGTCTAAAATTACCAGTTAAAATCTTGTATTCAAATGATGCCGAAATTGGTATGATATTTAATCCCACACTCATGTCGTCACCTCCATCATCAAAATCTTCAGAATAATTGTAAAGGCCGAAAGCTAATCCTGCTCGCATATTTTCGTTTAGGTCATATTTTCCCTCAAGGTTGAAGCCAATAAACGCCTCACTATCTGTATCAGATAAAAATAATGTTCCTAGGTTTAATGTTGCAGATATCTGAGCGTTTCCAGTGAATGTAAACAGGAAAGCTGTTAAAGTAGTCAGGAGTAATTTTTTCATTTTTGTTTAATTTTAAGTTTTGGAATTATACGCAAAATATCGAATCAGGTTACAACTTTTTTTCGAGGTAAATAAGGTTTTAATTTGATACAATTGATTATCTTTTGATCTATGCTTTAACGCGTTATTTATCTTTGTGTATGAAAACAACACTACTATTTTTATCCGTCTTTTTATCTGCTAATCTTTTTGGGCAGAATGTCTATATACCTGATGCTAACTTTAAAACGTACTTGGTAGGTAATCCTGATATAAACACGAATGGAGATACTGAGATTCAATTGAGTGAGGCGAGTGCTTTTAGTGGTAGTATTTCTTGCATAAATTGTAACATTGCTGATTTAACGGGTATTGAGGCTTTCTCCTCTTGTACCTCTTTAAGTATAATCATTAATCAAGTTACAAGTCTCGATCTTAGTCAGAATAGTGCTTTAATAGAACTGTATTGTGAAGGCAATCCACTTACAAGCCTTGATTTAAGTCAGAATATTGAGTTAATTCACTTGAATTGTATGTCTACTGCACTCACCTGTTTGAATGTTGCTAATGGAAACAATACAAATATAACTGCTTCGTCCACTTTCCAATATAATTCAAACCTATCTTGCATTCAAGTAGATGATGCGGCTTGGTCAACTGCAAATTGGACAAATATTGACCCCCAAGTATCATTCAGCGAAGACTGCAACAACGATTGTTCAACTACCTCAAACATTACTGAATTAAACACCACTTCCCAGCACCTCGTCCAAATACTTGACCTAATGGGTCGTGAGACTTCATTTAAACCCAATACACCGCTTATCTATGTCTATGATGATGGAAGTATAGAGAAGGTGTTTAGCGTGGAGTATTAGTCTTCGTGTTTATCTTAACCCTTGCCTTATCAGTTTATCCCTGTTTTTTGAGACCAAAAGCGCAATCTAAACAATTCACCTGTTTTTTATGTTCTTATAGTGAAATTGAAACTAGACAACGATCAATTTTAGCGTATTCCAGTCTAGATTTTTACAACTACAAAAATATAACAAAATATGAACTTATCAAAAATATGGACCATGTACTACCCTGTAATCTTGGCCTTCCTTTCTTTTTTATACTCTGTAACACTCTGGTTTACAGGAAATAAATTAGAAGGTATCTTTGTTGGTATATGGGTACCATCTATTTTAGGGTTTTCAGTTGCCATTAGACAAATTAGGAGAGATACGAACCAAGAAAATCAAAAAGAATGATGAATAACACAGCAATGTTTACCATCGGATTTGTCATTTTCGCAGCATACATGTGGGGATATCTATCGATGATTAGTAAAGCCAATAAAGAGCAAGAAAAAAACGAAAATAAATAGGTTCAGGATGACTTCCTAACCTAAAGTTTAATTATGGCTTTTTTGACATCTTTGAGAAACAAATTATTTGGAATCCCAATAGATTACAACAAGTTAATACAAAATGGAGCCATCATCATTGATGCACGTACCCCCCGGGAATTCAAATCAGGTCACGCCACAAAAAGCAGAAACTTCCCCCTTAATGTTTTGAATTCAAGAATTGCAGATTTCAAAGGCAAAACAGTTATTTTGGTCTGTAAGTCCGGGGGAAGGGCAGGAATGGCAAAGGCTCTCCTGCATAAAGAAGGTGTCATAGCTCACAATCTTGGCCCTTGGCAAAGGGCACAAAATCTATAGTTTTAGACTAGGAATTGAAATAAATCTGGTTTATCATTCAAATACTCACCGTAGAAATTATGAGTAATCATCTTTTCCTTGAGTGTCTCAATGACACAAAAAAAATCTTTAGGCAACTATTTTCTAAAAACTTTGTCTGTATATTTGACTATCTAAGAAGATTTCATGGCGAAGAGACTAATTTTATTTGTATTTCTCAATCTTGTACAGTATGGATATAGTCAACTTGTTTTCGCTGAACTACAAGGTACCCCTGTAAATACCTCAGGTTGGAATCTGACCGGTGCGGCCTATGTAGGAAATACAGGAGGTGATGCAAATACCGATCTTGATGAAATCATTTTAACCAATCAAACCAATACAAGTAGTGGTGCAGTTTTCTTTCAAGAGCCCTTAGACTTATCTACTTGTAATCAATGGCATGTTGACTTCGACTTTAGAATTTGGGAAGGTAATGGCGCAGATGGCATCGCATTTTGTTTTTTAGACGTTCCTCCAGTAGGTTTTGTTTCTGGAGGCGGTGTTGGTGTTCCCGCAACAGCCAATGGCATCAAAGTCGTTTTTGATACATATAATAATTGGGGCGGCGCGAATCCAGGTCTACAAATTTATAGTGGTACTGGATACAACGAGAACCCTGCGGTTTCTCCAGGACTTGTTTTCATAAATAACGATGGTGGAAATTTAAATTTCATACGCTCAAACAATTACAATTCAGCAACTATAACCTATAATAACGGAACAATAACGCTCACCATAAATGGCACGAATTATTTAAATGCATTTTTTCCTGTGAACTTTGCAGGATACATGGGTTTTTCTGCAAGTACCGGAGGGCTGTATGATAAACATTCCATAAAAAATGTTCAAATATTTGCAGATCTTCCTGCAGCTAATGCTGGTTCAGATATTTCTGTCTGTAGTGGAGAATCTGTACAAATTGGTTCCGCAAATGACGCAAACAATAGCTATTTATGGGATAATCCAACCCTTCTCGATGATCCAAATATTTCTAATCCAACGACTACAATCGAAAACAACACGAGTCAGCCTATCTTTCAGCAGTTTATTGTTGAAACGCTTATTACAGCAAATTCTGGAGCCTGTCCTGACTACGATACCATAAACGTTACTATACTTCCTGATTTGAGTAGTACAGAAAATATTTCCATTTGTGAGGATGAGCTCCCCTATTTTTGGAATGGTATTGAGATAAATGCCACTTCAACGGAAACGATTTCGTTATTAAGTGTTAACAATTGTGATTCTATAGCAACATTGATTCTTACCGTGAATACGGCCAGTTTTAGCACCACAGATACAGTTGTATGTGATACTGAAACACCATTTATTTGGAACGGAATATCGATTGACGTAACGGGTAACTATACAGCTACACTCATCAATAATTTTGGCTGTGATTCATCGGCCAATCTCAACGCTACAATCCTTCCATCTCAGGAAAGTACAACTGATTCTGTTGTTTGTGCGACTCAACTTCCTTTAAATTGGAACGGTTTGGTATTTAACGGTACGGTTTCTCAGAATACCATTTTAAGTAGTTTAGTAACGGGTTGTGACTCTACAGTTACGCTCAATCTAACAGTAAACCCTGTACTTTTTAGTACGGTTGACTCCACTGTTTGCGAAACTGAGCTTCCTTTATTTTGGAATGGACTTGAAATTTCAAATGCTGGACCGCATGAAGCAAACCTTATAAGCCTTGTAACAGGTTGTGATTCAATAGTCACTTTAGAGCTAGTTGTGAACCCAACCTTGTCGAGTACCACAAATATCACAATCTGCGACAGTGATTTACCTTGGAATTGGAATGGACAACAATTAAATACTTCAGACTCTTATCAGATCACACTTTTGAGTTTGGTGACAGGATGTGATTCTCTTGTCAATTTAAATTTATTAATCAATCCTACCTTAACCAGTGAAACAGATACAACCGTATGTGCATCAGAACTTCCCTTTAGTTGGAACGGCTTAATATTTGATGCGGCAGGGATGCAAACTGCAAATCTTCAGAGTGTGATAACAGGCTGTGATTCTCTTGCAACGCTTAACTTTAATGTTGTTGCAAATCCACAAGTTGAGATTCAAGCAAGTATGACAGAAGGTTGTGTACCTATTAGTATTAACCTTTCCAATCCTTTTTCGAATCAAAATACAAACTGTGCTTGGACCCTTAGTAATGGAGATACATTTAATACCTGCGAACAAATGATTACGTTTGGTGACGCAGGCTGTTATGATGTCAGTTTAACAGCCACAGAACAGGGATGCACGTCTTCGATAACAAACCAAAACTTAATTTGTCTAGAGAGTCAACCTATTGCAAGCTTTACAGCTGCACCCGCTGTAATAACACTTGATAATCAATGGGTTCAGTTTTATAACGCTTCATCAAATACCGCCGTGAACTTTGCCTGGGATTTTGGAGACTCGTCCTACTCAAGTGAAGAAAATCCACAGAATCAATACGAAAATAATATCTTCGGTTATTTGGCAACATTGGTTGCCAGTACTGTGCAAGGTTGCTCCGATACGGCATCCCTTTTCATAGAATGTAAGGAAGCACCATTAATTTTTATACCCAACACTTTTACACCGGATGGAGATCAATACAATCAGACTTTTATCCCTGTACTTTCACCCTCAATTGACCCCTTCAACTACACGTTATGGATTTATAATCGATGGGGAGAAATTATTTTTGAGTCTCATCAGCCAGATTTTGGTTGGGACGGTACATACAGCACCGACGGTATTAAGGCAAAAGAAGGTACCTATATGTGGAAAATAACATATAAAATGCCTGATACAGATGAAAGAAGAACACTTATAGGTCATGTAAATCTATTCCGTTAAATCGTTTTAAGAAAAGCTATAATCTCACTCAAATCTACTATTGTTTCGGTGAAACCGTGAAAACATCAATTTCATTCTTACTTGAATATAATTCACACTTTTGATTACTCCTTTCCAATACAGTATCACATAAAACCGTAGTTTTTTCAGCTAAGATAAAGATCAGAGTGACTTTCATTATAACGTAAATAAATTACGATGCGATTAGATTTATTTGTAATCTAAAATCATTTTATGAAGCTATTAACTGAAGATGAAAGGTTCAGAGAGTATTTAATGGGTTTTGATGAATATAAACTCTGTGAAGAAGCAAAAGAATATATCCCAACGGCAGTGAAAAGGCAGTCACTTATTTCGTGTGCAGCATACCTTAGTGATTTCATTGTAGATAATCTGAACGAAAATGCAATTGATATTGAGGCTCCTAAAGAATTACAACAAATTCAGGTCATCTCATTTATTGAATCACTGCCAAGACAATGCGTTCAATCTTTTTACCAAAACTATATGGAATCCTACGGTGTAATTGAAGATTTAATGATTCTAAATGAGCATAACAGACTTCATCTTTTGTATCAACTCACGAGACATTCCTTTGAGTATTTAGAACTAATAAATAAAGAAATCTTAAATTAATTTTCAGGATGATGTCCAAACCACACAGTGGCGTAGCCTTTGAACATACCAACACCGATTGCTTTCCAAGGGGCTTCCCACATGCCTTCATTGACCATAACTGCGTTATGGTGTTTACTTTTCTTCCAGGCTTTAAATGCCTCTGAAGGAGATGCTGATCCAGTGCAGGAGATTTCATAACCTGGAAACTGATATTCCGTGAGCTCTTTTGGTTTATCCCACATACAAGAAGCTTTGGCATGGTCTGAGGTATAACAACATGCTGTCCAATCGCCTTCCTTTGACCAACTGTGCAAATTACAATTACCTTGATCGGGTCGATTTTCAGATAAATCATGGCTATGTAACTGAGCTACTTTTGTCAAAGATTGCGAAACAGCAATCTCAGGGAGTCCTTTTGAAACTCTGTAATCCATAATCAGTTCATAGAGTACTTTCTCGTCAGAAGTGAAATCTTGACCGAATACAGACAACGTCAATAAACAAAATAAAAAAGAGTGTATGCGGAGAATCAACTATTTGGACTTGTCTTTCATGATTTGTCTTCTCAATGCCTCTACAGCAACATCTGCAGCTTCCTCAAAGCTCTTACACTGCTTTTTAGCAAAAAGATCTTTACCAGGAACATGTAACTTAATTTCAGCGATTTTATTTTCCTTATCGCGATCACTCTCTAACCTTAAAAATACCTCAGCAGATACAATCTGATCACTGTACTGTTCTAACTTATTGAGCTTTTCTTGAATGAATGTCAATAATTTCTGATCTGCTTTAAAATGTACGGCATGCATTTGCGTATCCATAGGTTAATTGGTTTTACGCCCACGTGGGTGAGCTTGTGAATAAATTGAATTTAACTTGGCAAACGAATTGTGGGTATAAATTTGAGTAGCTGAAAGGTTAGCGTGTCCTAATAGATCTTTCAAGGTCTCGAGTCCTGTGCCACGGTTGAGCATGTGCGTCGCGAAGGTATGACGCAGCACGTGTGGACTCCTTTTATCCAACGTCGTTATATTTCCAAGATAACTATTAATTTTTCGATAAGCAAATGCAGGATAGAGTTTCTTCCCACTATCAAGAATTAGTAAATGTGCTGAATCGGGACCCTGTTCTTGACGCAAAGTCAAGTATTCCTGTGCTTGAATGTACAGCTTATTTGAAATTGGAATTATCCGTTCTTTATTGCGTTTACCTAATACTTTAATATTGGCTGATTGTAGGTCTTCGAGCCCAAGACCGATCAACTCACTCAAACGGATGCCTGTCTGATAAAACAACTCAAACATTAAGGCATCCCTCTTTCCCTCAAAATCATTCGAAAAAAGTTTTTCTAGTTTTGAAAGGTCCAACTCAGACTCTTGAACGAACTGAGGAAGATACTTTTCACTTTTTGGACCATTTACCTTCGACATAGGTGAGGAATAAACAATTTCCTCTTTCATTAACCATTTGTAAAAACTTCTTAAAGAAGCCATTTTTCTATTTACAGAGCGGTTTTTCAAACCTTTTTCAATCAAAAAGACAATCCAAGAACGTATGTATGAGGCGCTCAGATTTTCAAAGTCTCCTACTTTTTCAATCTCTGTATACTCAAGGAAATCATTTAAATCACGTTGATAAGCATTTATGGTATGCGCTGAATAACGCTTTTCAAATTTTAGATAGGAAAGGAATTTATCAAACATAAAAAAAGGAGTCAAATGACTCCTTTTAATAACGTATATTCATGGAAAAAGTTACAGTTCCAATGATTGCATTCTTTGCTTATAAGACGCTCTAATAATTTGCTGTCTTTTCGTTATAGAAGGCTTCTCAAACTGCTTTCGGCCTCTAAGCTGAAGCATCACTTTAGTTTTTTCGAATTTCTTCTTGTACTTCTTGAGAGCTCTCTCAATGTTCTCTCCTTCTTTAATTGGTATAATTAACATATTCTATGATATTTATATTGATATCGGTGGGCAAAGATACGCTATTTTCTATATCCCACAAGAAATTATTTCAAAATTTCTCGTGAAATCACAATTTTTTGTATTTCAGAGGTACCCTCTCCTATTGTCATCAATTTAGCATCTCTTAAAAATTTCTCCGCAGGATACTCCTTTGTGTAGCCGTAACCACCCATAATCTGCACAGCCTCATTTCCACACTTAACAGAAACCTCTGATGCATAATATTTAGCATAGGCCCCTGCTTTCGTTAAAGGACGATTATTATCCTTCAAAAATGCCGCCTGGAAAGTAAGTAATTCCGCCGCTTCAACTTCTGTGGCCATATCAGCTAGCTTAAATGAAATTGCTTGAAAATGTGCTATTGGCTTGCCAAATTGCTCACGCTCCTTTGCATACTTAACAGAAGCCTCATATGCCCCTCTCGCTATCCCGCAACTTAATGACGCTATCGAAATCCTACCACCATCTAATATTTGCATTGCCTGTTTAAAACCAGCTCCAACATCACCTATTACATTTTCTTTAGGAATTCTGACATTGTCAAAAATAAGTTCTGCAGTCTCACTCGCACGAACACCTAATTTATCTTTAATTTTTACAGCAGAAAAACCAGGAGTTCCCTTTTCTATAATGAAAGCAGTTATCCCTTTACTGTCTAATAAATCTCCAGTTCTAATTAAAACAACTGCGACATCTCCCGATAGACCGTGTGTAATCCAGTTTTTAGTTCCATTTAATAGCCAATGATCTCCATCTTTGACTGCTGTTGTTTTCATGCGCATTGCATCAGACCCTGTATTTGACTCAGTAAGACCCCATGCACCAATCCATTTACCACTTGCTAATTTAGGAAGGTACTTTTTCTTTTGCGCCTCACTTCCATGATAAAAAATATGACCTGTACACAAGGAATTATGTGCAGCTACACTTAAACCTATACCGCCACAAAATTTACCTAATTCCATAAGTGCAGTCGCATATTCAGCATAACCAAACCCTGATCCACCATATTCTTCAGGGATAAAAATACCCAATAAGCCAAGCTCCCCTAATTTCTTCATAGTTTCTTCAGGAAATATCTCGTGGTCGTCCCAATTTTTCATGTTAGGTTTGATTTCTTTTTCTGCAAAATCTTTAACCATTTGCGCAATCATTCCTTGATTTTCGTTAGGCTCAAAATTCATATATGATGATTAATTTCAAATTAATAATAGACTAGACTCATACTGTTAGTCGAATACTTCTCTAGCTTCTTGTATCCATTAAGAAAGCTAAGGTTGACTAAAAAATTAAATCCAGCGATTCGACCACCACATTGCTGAATAAGCTCTGCAGCAGCAGCAGCAGAACCCCCTGTTGCTAATAAATCGTCATGAATTAACACATGCTGTCCTTTCTCAACGGCATCAGCATGCATTTCAATCTCTGCCGATCCATATTCTAATTGATAAGCAAAGCTTTTCTTTTTGTAAGGTAACTTTCCCTTTTTACGAATTAATATAAAAGGAATCCCAAGTGCCATTGCCAATGGATAACCAAATAGGAATCCTCTACTCTCAATCCCTGCAACCGCATCGATTTTTTGACCCTTGTAAACCGAAGCCATGTGAGAAACTACTTCGTTCGAAAGTTCAGGGTTCAACATAACAGGTGAAATATCCTTAAATAAAATTCCTGGTTTTGGGAAATCCGGAACATCTCGTATAACATTTTTAAGCTTGTCCTCTAAAAGCATAAGCAAATTTATGAAGGTTTCTTCGATTAAGAATTTTTAAACCCTTATTTTTCATAGATAAATGATACTATCATTCCTATTCGGTTTGAAATAACCCTTTATTCCAAAGATAATTGTGGAACTTTTTCATATAATTCATTATCAATTAGTTTAAATTTCTTTAGAGCACAAATAGTATCAAATCTCCCCAACTAATTTCGTATTATTACTTTGACCCTTTTATTGCGCTTAAATAACGAGAAAGCTCCTTTTTTACAATTGGAAAAAGGAAAAATAAACCAACCATATTTGGGAATACCATTGCAAAAATCATAGCGTCCGAGAATCCCCAAATAGAATCCATACTAGCCGCAGCGCCAATTACAACGAACCCTAAAAACAAGAATTTATAAGCCAAATCTGCAGCTTTTCCTCTGCCAAATAAAAACTTCCAAGATTGCAGACCATAATAGGACCATGAAATCATAGTTGACACGGCAAATAAGACAACCGCGATGGTAAGAAATACATTGGAGTAAGGTATGTACTGACCAAAGGCTTTGGAGGTGATTCCTGCACCCTCATATGCAATTCCATCTATCATTACAGATCCTTCACCACCGTATTCAAAAGCACCACCGAAGTTGTAAATGATAATTACTAGAGCTGTCATTGTACATATGACAACCGTATCAATAAACGGCTCAAGCAAAGCAACCAACCCTTCTGATGCTGAATACTTTGTTTTTACAGCAGAATGTGCAATGGAAGCAGACCCAGCACCTGCTTCGTTAGAAAACGCAGCTCTTTTGAAACCAACCAATAAAACGCCAATCACTCCACCCACACCAATGGCCTGAGGGTTAAACGCTTCACGAAAAATCAAAGAAAAGGCATCGTCTATCAAGCTGAAATTACTTAGTATTATATACAAACAAGCCGCCAAATATAAGACAGCCATGAACGGGACTACTTTTTCCGTAACGGAAGCAATTCTCTTAATACCACCAATAATAATTACCCCAACTAAAATTGCCAAAACAACACCGATAATTGCTCCAGCACTTGTGCTATCCCATCCTATGAGCTCTTTTAATACAATTGTTGCTTGATTACTTTGTGCTGCATTTCCACCACCAAAAGAACCCCCGATACAAAATATAGCGAAAAGAACTGCAGTTACTTTACCCAGCACTGCAAAACCTTTCTCCTTCAAGCCTTTACTTAAATAGTACATTGGACCGCCATATACTGTGCCGTCTTCGCCGATGTCTCGATACTGAACACCAAGCGTACATTCTACAAACTTAGAAGACATTCCGAGTAAGCCACATACAACCATCCAAAAGGTAGCTCCAGGCCCGCCAAGAGCAATCGCCAGGGCAACACCCGCAATATTCCCATTACCAACCGTTCCAGAAACGGCCGTAGCTAAAGCTTGAAAATGAGTTACTTCACCTTCTTTGATTTCATCGGCAATGGTATCTTTTATATCGCCGTCAATAGCCAATTTACTACCCCCAGATGATGCATAGTCTACATGGTCATATTTCCCTCTAACAACATTTATGGCTTTATCAAAAAAACGAATATTTGGAAAAACAAAATAAAGTGTAAAAAATAAGGCACTGAAAACTAAAAGAATAATGACAAAAGGCGCATTTAGCAGCGGGAAAAACCAACTATCTTCAAACGAATTTAAATAACTTAGATAAAAATCATTCGAAGAAAAATATTCTAATAAATCATTGAAACTTCCAAAAATCAGATTAGAAAAAAAATCAGAAACAGGCTTAAATGCTTGATCTATTTTTTGATCTATACCCATGTCTTCTTGAGCAAAAGTTACAATGGGTATTAACAAAGCAATAAGCGCAAACAGTCCTTTTTTCATTATTTAAGTTTAAATATGGTTCCGAAGATAGGGTTTTTCGTTTAGAATAAAATCTTTAAGCTCTCCTCAAAAGACATTGGGTTATAGCCAATTTCCTTTCTTGCTTTCGTTAAATCAAATCCCGTCTTTGGTGGCCTTTTTGCAACTTGATTTAATGATTCACTAGTCGTTTTATTTAATGACTCGGTCTCTAAGCCACAAGATTTCGCTACACGCAGAACCAAATCATAAATTGAAAAAGTTTCAGGACCTGAAATATGAAATATCCCCTTTTTTCCCATCATGGCAATACGTATACATGCCCAAGCTAGATCGTCGGCCCAAGTTGGTGCACGAAATTGATCATCAATAATATTCAACTCTTTACCGGATGCAAGCGCCTCTTTAGCCCAAAATACAATATTCGACCTCGATAAATTATTTCCTTCACCAAAAACAATTATAGTCCTTACGATTGCCCAATTCTTATAATTAGAAACCTGTAAAAGCTGCTCTGCAGCCACCTTAGACTTTGCATAAACACTCAAAGGATTCGGCGCGTCAGTTTCCTTATAATTTCCCTGTAATCCATCAAATACAAAATCTGATGACAAAGCTATAAGTTGAGCATTGATAGATTGAGCCGCGTGAAATAAAATATTTGTAGCTGATACATTAACCTCTTCACATTCCGAGATGTTAGATTCACAGTAATCTACATTAGTAATCGCCGCAGTATGAATGACCGCCGTCGGCAAATATTCTTGAAATATATTAGAGACTTGTGAGGAATTCGTAATATCCACTTGAACGTAATGTGTATTTGGACATTGAGGATTCCTATTATCACCTTTAGAGCTCGCTAAAAAAGATATGTTATTATTTAAAAGTTGCTTTACCAACTTTTGACCCAATAACCCGTTACTTCCTGTGATAAGAATTTTCATGCACTTATAGCTCCCAAGCTGATTTTTTTCTTTTAGAAGAAAAAGTAAAGTAGTGTTTATGCTCAAGTAACCAAGCCATAATCAAATAAATGAGAAGTGGTGAGCCGAGTGTGACAAATGAAAAATAAATGAAGCCGAGGCGAACTTGAGTCGTTCTTATACCTAATTTACGTGCCCACCATTCACATACACCGTAGGATTGCATTTCAAAAAAGAATAATATTTTTTGAAGTGTTCGCTTCATAAAGAGTAATTTTCTACCTCAGAGGCTTGAACTCCATCCATTCTGTATTTGCCGGACTAGCCGTATTCGGGTCAAAGTCTTGACTCGTAATTCTAGCTGATGTTCGTCTATTGATTTGATGAAGCTTTTCAAATTTAGCTTTATCTGCTGAACGAAATTTATTAATGTAACGCTCTGTAAGCTTTATGGTTTCACCATTTTCATCTACCCATGAAGCAGGCTCAGACTCTCCTTTACCAATAGGTTCAATTCTTCTGGCATCAATTCCTTTTTCTTCAACTAAAAATTTATAAACGGCTTTCGCTCTATTCTCTGAGAGTACCTGATTGTATTTGGCAGATGAACGTGAATCCGTGTGTGAAAACAAGTCTATTGTTATGTCAGGGTGCATACTTAAAAGGTTGTATAGGAATTCAAGTGAGTCTTTTGACATACATGTCTCATCATTAATGAAAGACCATTCGTTTAGAGGGTAACGTACTTCAGGCGTTCGGATTTCCTCAACAATTGGTACCAACTCTATTTCTACAATAAAAGACTGGCTTTCTTTTAGCCCGACAGTCGTTATCTTGGTTGCATTAGGATTTTGAAGGAATCCATCCTTCATTGCATTAATTGAATATGTAACATCTTCATTTATGTATCGCTGTTTTCCATTTTTAACATCGTACTTGATTGTTGTACCTCCCTCGTTAGTTTGTCCATTCCAGTCTGACTCATCATCTCCATTAAAAGAAACTTTGGCTTGTGAAATTCTTTTATTCTTATTGCCGAATTCATGGACAATAACTTTAACGTCATACAAGTTCGGCGGTACACTATAGCTCCAAACGTCAGGTGCAAATTGATCGTTATTCAATCTTCTTTCGGATGTAAAATAACCCTTCTTCCCTCTACTCGTGATTGCGTAGTCATTGCTCGGCGAATTAATTGGGTAACCCATATTTTTTGGTGCGCCCCATGTGTTTTTTTCTTTCCCCGAGATACAGATGAAAATATCTAGACCCCCGATTCCTTTGTGACCGTCACTAGCGAAGAAGAACTCCCCACCTTTTCCGATGGAAGGAAACAGTTCGTTTCCAGAGGTATTGTAATTTGCACCCATATTCTTTGGGATCGAATCCCAAGACTTAGATTTTTTATCGTAGGTAATGTACCATAGATCTCTTCCTCCAAAGGAATCATCTCCTCCGCTTGATTTCATGTCTGATGCGAAAATCAATAATGATCCATCCGAAGATAAACAAGGGTGACCGACAGAAACTGCAGGATCACTTTTTAAGTTTAATTTAAGTGGATTTGAAAACGAACCGTCAGCCAGGTCAACCGTCCAGATATCACAACCCAACATCATTTTTTCCTCGTTTGGGCAGCGGGTAAAATACATTTTCTTGAATCTCCTGTCGAAACAAACCGTTCCTTCACTTTCAGAGGTATTAATTATACCTTCTTGGTCAATGGATTTTACATTTATCGGGTCCCCATTCTTGTCAAATTCAGCAACATAAATATCCATATATTTTTCTCCAGTAATGGGATCCCTTCCCGAACCAAAACTTTCTTCCCTACTCGAAGAAAAATAAACTTGTAATCCTTTTTTATCAGAAAAAGCAGGAGACATATCATATTCTTTTCGATTGATTTTAGTTTCACATTTCACTTCATAATTGATTTCCGGTTCTATCATATCGTAAAACTTAAACTCTTCACAAGATAACAATGCAACATCGACCTCTAAAGCGAGCAAACCGTCAGAAATTTTCTTAAACTCATAATAACTTTTTTCAGCTTTACCGTAATCACCCATTTTCCTTAAAGCTTCCCCTTTTAAAAAATAGATTTCAGGATTTACGTCAAAATACTTGAGTTCTATACAAACATCTAGCCATTCATTTGCACTTTCGTAACGCTCTAAAAGACGATAAGACTCAGCTATTTTGAATGCCATATCACCTTTCTGTTTTAGGGATCCCTTCGTGCCTAATTTTGTAAAAGCTGACTGACACTTGCCAATTGCCTGATCGTATTTACCAGATTCAAACGAAGCGTAAGCCTCACGAATATACTTAGGGCCTTTTTGGGCTGATATCGAGGATCCAATCAGCAGAAAAAAAAGTATTATAAAATTCTTGTTCATAGGTGATGGTCGTTATTTTATTGCATAAAAATCAAAAATAAAGAAAAAATACCATTATTTACAATAATCCCTGAAACGCTTTAGAGCTAATTCAAAATAATCAGGCAGAGGTGCCTGAAATTCAAGGTCTTTACTTGTTGCTGGGTGCTTAAAACCCAAAGATTGCGCATGCAACGCTTGCCCCTTAAATAAATCAAAACTATTTTCTATGAACTTCTGGTATTTAGACGTTTTTAATCCTTTAAGGACGCGATTTCCACCATATTCCACATCATTAAAAAGAGGATGTCCGAGCCATTTAAAATGTACACGTATTTGATGGGTTCTTCCAGTTTCAAGTCTACATTGTACAAGTGTTACATATCCAAACCTCTCGAGTACTTTAAAATGAGTAACTGCATGTTTCCCTTCTTCACTATCTGGGTATACCGCCATCACTTTTCTGTTTTTTTTTGACCGTGCTATGTTACCCGTAATCGTTCCTTCATCCTCAATATCGCCCCAAACTAATGCGATATACTTTCGAGATGTCACCTTATCATAAAATTGTTTAGCAAGCATTGTTAAGGCATTTTCAGTTTTCGCAACCACCAAAAGCCCAGAAGTGTTTTTGTCAATTCTATGAACTAGTCCTGGTCTCCCTGAATAATTTGACGGCAACTCCGGAAGTTGATCAAAATGATAAAGTAGTGCATTCACAAGAGTTCCGTCGTAATTTCCATGTCCAGGATGAACAACCATTCCCGCATCCTTATTTACAAGCACGAGACTGTCATCTTCGTGAATAATTTTTATTGGGATCGCCTGGGGTTTGAGCTCAAATTCTCTTTCTGGATAGGGTAGTACCATTGAAACAATATCTCCCGGTTTTACGCGGTAGTTTTGCTTCACCTTTTCACCATTCACCAAAACATTTCCGTTCTTAGCGGCAGTTTGAATTTTGTTCCTTGAGGAATTGGCTAGTCTTTCACCAAGAAATTTATCTATCCTTATCTGTTCTTGCCTAGGGTCAGCCTGAAACTTGTAATGCTCAAATAAATCCTCTTGCTCTGAAGCTAAACGATCTTCTTCCATCAAGGTTTAATTACTTTTAACAATGCGTTAGATAACTCCGGGTTTTGAATAAAGTAAACACCTGATGAATAGGTTGAGATATCTATTCTTTCGCCTCTTGTTTGAACTAGAATGCGCCCCATAGCATCAAATAAAATTTTCTGTGTGTCTAAGATCCCTAATGAATTTCTAATCCAAATCTCTTCAACAGAGGGGTTTGGATATACGAACACATCTACTTGGTCAGTATTTTGTGATATCATACCCAACGAGGCATCCATTTCAGTAGAAAAAATAGGCCTAAGCATTGCACTTCCCGAGAAAGGAGAAATCAGCCAACTAACACCTCCATCAACACTGTAAAAAATCTCATCTGATTGATCAATATTTCGATCAAATCCTAAGTTTAATCGTTCCGGATCAAGCTGGCGCCACCCAACAAAAAAGGAATTCCCAACAGAAACCTTCATCGTATCAATAAAGAAATAGGTTAAATACTGATTTTCTGAACCACTATAAATCGGAGATCGCGGATTAAAAACATCATCTTCATACAAAATAGCTCCAGGCATTCCATTTTCATCATCCCAAACGGTTAGTAAAAAAAACTTGTCGGATACGTCGTTAACAGAGGGCACGAAGCAAAGATTCACGCCAATTAAACTATCGGGCTCATAGGTTTCAAAATGAATTGCTAATCTCGCTTGAACGCCCGTAGGGCCAAAAGCTGCCTCCGCAGAGCCATCATCATAACTGTAAAAATTATAAAAGCCTTGCGTAAAATTAGTGGAATCATTCGGTTCATAATTAGGATACTGAGCCGATGCATTTGCAGTTACATTAAATTCTTCATACTGACCGAATAAGTTTCGAGGAAACTCATAACCTGATTTTAAATCATGATAAGATGTAGCGAAATCCAATGCCGCGTAATTTATTTGTTGCTCTGCTAAAGTAAAACCCTGAAGTGCAAAATCACCCTCGGGATTTCCATCATAGGAAACTTCTACTGCTCCATCTTGATAATTTTCCGGACCACTACTTCCATTGAAAACAACAATTTCTAGAGACTCCGTCATTTTATTTTCTGTAGAGGCCTTATAATGATCCCATGGAACTGATGTAAAGTCTGTTAGTAGGGAGTTTAAAGGGTAAACAAAAGAAAAATCTTTAAATACTGTATCTGCAAAAGCTGGGGGAGAAGCTTTTCGCAGAGAAACCATGTCTAAATGAAATTGATCCAAGGCCCCCGATAGACCACCATAATTCCTAAATCGAAACTGAAAAGAATTGGAAAAGTAAGCAGCATTCAATAATGGTAAATGAACAATTTGAAACGGCACGACATTTTTACCCGTATCACCCCATATTCGATTCCAGCTATTGCTCGCCACATCATAAAACTCGAGGAGTAAAGAATCTGTGGATTCTGGCTCATCCCCAAAACCTTGAGGCTGATAAAGAAATGATAGATAAACCGAATCTGTCACACTAAAACTCGATAGATCAATCGGTTTTGATGTTAATGCATCAGCATAACCTGAAGAAGTGGTTCCTATTGCATAAGGGTAACCCATCGCATCTAAACCATCAAAGGTCATTACACCCAAGGTTCTTGGATTGACTGCAAACCTGTAGTTATGGTAAACTTGATTGTCAATCCAAAGCTGATTTGCATCTGAAACAGGTAGGAAAAATTGGCGGACTGAATCTTGAGCATATGGCGGTAACTCAATCCAAACGGTATCAGAAATGTCGTCTTGACTCAAAGTATCGTAAATATAATAAGGTGGATACAAGTCAATAGGCTCGTAATTTACAGGATAAGATGAAAAGTCAGCGACATTAACAGTTTGAGGACTAAAAGTAGAGTCCGTAAAAGTTCCTGCCACAGGATTATAATAGCGCCTAAATGTCACCTGATTTGTAAAATCTATACCATTCGAAATAGGCAGTGCTGTAGCCTGATCAATGAGGTAATAATAAAGAACACTTGTTGTGAGTGGATTATCAAAATCAGGTGCGTACTGCTGTATTTTGTTTGTAGTAAAGTCATCAAAAAAAGGAAGCATTATTGTATCTGTAGCATATATAAAAGTACTATCGATACTAAATTCTTTTTCACGATAGGTGCCCGTAAGAAAAGGATTTTGAGTCAACGGCCCAAGCTGCAATTGCCCTAAGTTTGATGACGAAAAACATAAAACGAAAATAATTAGAGCTAGTAACTTCATTCAAAAGGATTTTCTGAAGGACGATCTCCAGCATTGATAAGAATCGTAATATGTTTCGAGCGTTCTAGTGTCTTATTTTCAAAGAACTCCGGGGACTGACCGAAAACTACTGCATTTAAAGTATCACTTTGGGATTCGCAATTATTACAGATAGTTGAAAAAGATTGAAACCCTTTCGTCTGTATTAAATTCATTGCATCCAAATAGTTCATCCCAACCAAGTTGGGGAGCTCCAATAAAACACCGATTTCACTTCGGCCAACTACAAGTGTAATTTCAGAACCTTTAGGAATACGCGTCCCTGCATCAATCATTAGGCCTTCAAACTTTTGCTCAAGAACAGAACCGTCGGCCTCAATAGTTGGTTCATATTCAATATTACAGGAAAAACCTCTACTGGTTAATTTCTCTTTTGCAAATTCAACCTCATTAAATAATAAATCAGGCATCTCTGTAAGTTCTTTATTCTTAGAAAGACGCAAACCAATAACTCTATTTGATTTAACATGAACCTTTGACACTGCGGTTGGGTCAATCATTTGTTCTATGACAATTCCATTTGGTTGTTTCGGCCGATACATACTGTCAAGTATCTCGTAACTCAAGCCTAGCTCTTCAAGCTTAAGCTTTGCCTCAACAGATGATAGACCAACAAGATTTGGAACACTTATCTCCTGGCCATGATTTGTATAAGTATCAAGGTACCGCATCGTACCAAAAAGAATACTGGCATATATGCCTGCAATCCCCAAAGAACTAAACAAGAAAGTTTTGGACCAAAAAAACTGTTTTATTACTAAAAAAATGCGATAGCGAAATATGGATTTGATTTTATCTTTCACGCTGTAAATATAGGGTCTTTTCTAGTATTAAAAGTTAGGCGTCAAAGAATGGGTGGTAAAGAATTCTTCAATATATTCAACAGCCTCTTCTGGTGTATCCACAAGTCGAAATAAATCTAAATCAGCAGGAGATATATTCTGTTCGGCATCAAGCATTGTTTTCTTAATCCAATCCGTCATACCCGACCAATAATCTTTTCCAACTAAAACAACCGGTCGTTTTGCGATTTTCTTGGTCTGAATGAGTGTAAGTGCTTCGAAAAGCTCATCTAGAGTCCCAAATCCACCTGGCAAAGCAACAAATGCTTGAGAATATTTAACGAAAATAACCTTTCGAACAAAGAAATAATCAAATTCCAAATTGTGAGCAGAATCTATGTAAGGGTTATGATTTTGCTCAAATGGCAAATCAATATTCAATCCTACAGACGGGCCAACACCCTTTTGTGCGCCGCGATTCGCAGCCTCCATAATACCGGGGCCACCACCAGAAATAATCCCATAGCCTCTTTTTGAAAGTTCTTCAGCTAAATCAACACTTAATTTATAGTGAGGGTTATCTTCAGAGGTTCTAGCAGAACCAAAAATAGATACGCACGGTCCAATTTTCGACATACGGTCAAACCCCTCTACAAACTCGGACATGATTTTAAAAATCGACCAACTGTCGTTGCTCTTTATGTCATTCCAATCTTTTCTACTATTTACCATAAATCAAAATTTTATTTTAAAAGTAATGTAAATATCATAACGTTAAAATCTAGGATTTATTCTCTGAATTCCAGGCATAAGGTTCATATTACTTTTCCTCAACCTTCTCGTTTGTGTTCCTTTTTAAAGCGCAAAAAGAAAATATATTTTCTTTTCAAAGGTTTACTTTGGACTACAAGCGGGGTCGGTTTAACTAGCATTGGAAGCATTCACGCCTTACGAAAGGTTTGTTATGCTTAAGAGAGTCTCTCATCTTTTTAATGAAAGTAAAATCTGAATGCAAATAGACAAAATGGATCATGCCTTTACTTTATATCAACCTGCGCGTAGCACAAAGCGTCTCAATAACTGGGAAAGATTTAATCAAAAAAAACCTGTATACCCTTGTAAGCGTTGCTTAAAGACTATAATAGCCAAACCTGTTGGCTGAGTTTTTTCGTGGGTAAACTTGGCGTAAAACAGTGGCCTGACAAGCTAATGCTCAGCCTTGGACATGGTATTAGAGAGAGACTGAAAGGAGATGCTAATAGCTTTGGAGGTGCTGACAGTCGAGGGGAATTGATTCTGTCCTTAGACACTGATCTTTCTCAGATAAATGTTAAGTCGAAGTTTTTGAAAGGGTTTCTAGAAGCCTTTAAAACTGACGCTCCCAAGTATTCTCTTTTCCAATGGAAAAGTTATTCCGCGTCCTCTTTATTTTTAGATGGAATCTGCAGCTCAAAAGCCTTATCCCAATACTTTCCTGTAATCCAAAACGAATTTGAACTTTTACGATAGGCTATACCATTGGGTACATTTTGAGCATTTGAATCTCTAATAATATTCGCAATATCAAGGTATTCTTCAATAGCCCCGGATTGTGGGTTGATAACAATGATCCTCCTCAAATCCATTCTTGAATCGAATTGTTTTCGTTGCTCGCTAATCCAAATATTGGCATAAATTCTTCCATTATAATATTCTAGCTCATTCAAATTTGTAACGGGACCTCTATCAGAATGAACCTTAATTGTTTTGATTACTTCAAACGTTTCAGGATTTCTAACTGTTAATTCATTTGTTCCGTTTGACATAATAATGTGCTCATCATCATTACACAGTCCCCAACCTTCCCCATCATAACGCATAGAGTCTATGAGCCGTAAATCAGATACATCATAGATAAAGCACTTCTTGTCTTGCCAAGAAATTTGATATATTTTAGATTCAAGAATAGTGATACCTTCTCCAAAAATTGGATTCGGTTGTGATACTTCACTAATCGAAGCTCCCGTATTCGTATCAATTCGAGCTACCTTTGTTGCATTTGTTTGGTTCGGGTTTCCTGTAGATTCAAATAATGTATTATTGTAAAATTCATACCCTTGAGTGAAATTTTCAGGGTTGTGAGGGTGAGTTGCAACAATATCAAAGTTTCGTTTAATTGGGCCTTCTTTAGCATTTACATTTAAAAACCTTCCACCATCTGCTCCTTTCAGCACACCTCCTTTAAAAGCTTTTAATTCAATAGAATAGGTCCCTAGCTTAAGGTCCTTAGTTGAAAAAGATAAATCTTGTTTCCCGTTTGAATCCAAATTCCAGGTTTTAACATTTGCACCATCAATTTCTAGCTGTAACAAATCAACACCGTTCAAATCCAAACAATTAAAAACAAAATCTTCCCCGCGTTTTACCGAAAAATATTTCTGCGCTGATTCAAAACGAAAATTGGCTTCGGTCAAAGGAAGCATATCTTCAGTTTGCAAATAAGGTAATATAACGGCAAAAACTAGGACAATAGCTAAAAGAAATACTCCTATTTTTTTCATATCATTTCTTTAAAATCCTTGCTATCTCTTCTGCGTCAATATATGAATGAGATGCATGATGAACTAGATTCCTGTCGTAAAAAACCATTACTTGAGGTGACTCATGACGAACATTAAACTCTGATGCCAAGCTGTTTGATAGCTCACGATTTTCAAGGACATTTAATAACCAAAAGTTGAAGTTGCCACTTTTAAATAAATCTGATTTCTCAAATCTTCGAAGTGCCATGGAAGATATACCACATCTCGGACTATGCTTAAAAATTATTTGAGACTCCGGAGAGCTATTAATTTGACTCAAAATTGATAAATCATTTAAGGATTCCCATGCCATTTATAAAGTAGATTTAAATTGATTTAGAAAGCGGAGGTCATTTTCAGAATACATTCTCAGATCATTCACCTTAAATTTGAGCTGAGCAATTCTTTCAACCCCCATTCCAAAGGCAAATCCTGAATACTTTTTAGAATCTATTCCAGATGCTTCTAAAACGTTTGGATCTACCATTCCGCAACCGAGAATCTCCAACCAACCCGTGTATTTGCAAACATTACATCCTTTTGACTTACAAATGGTACAAGACACGTCAACCTCGGCACTTGGCTCTGTAAATGGAAAGTAGCTTGGACGTAATCTTATTTTTGTTTTTGCTCCAAATATTTCTTGGGCAAAAAACAAGAGCGTTTGCTTCAGATCCGCAAAAGAAACACCTTCGTCGATATAAAGACCTTCAATTTGATGAAAGAAACAGTGGGCTCTCGCTGAAATCGCCTCATTTCTGTAGACCCTACCCGGAGAGATTGTACGAATAGGCGGTTCGGAGCTTTCCATAACTCTTACTTGAACTGAGCTCGTATGGGTTCTCAACGCAATCTCATTTTGCCCTTTTTCAATAAAGAAAGTATCCTGCATATCGCGAGCAGGATGTTCGGGAGGAAAATTCAGCGCAGAAAAATTATGCCAGTCATCTTCAATTTCTGGGCCTTCTGAAATTGAAAAACCAATTTTCTTAAAAACATCTACAATTTCACGCCGAATAATGGAAAGTGGGTGATGACTTCCTAATTTTAAATCTGGCGCAGGTTTCGTCAAATCCTCTTTCAACTTATTTATGGGAGATGATATTTGGTTTTTTTTAGCAGCCTCCAACAAAGACTCAGCTTTTTGCTTAAGCGCATTTATAAGTTGTCCGCTTTCTTTTTTCTTGTCATTAGGAACGTCTCTGAGTAGCGCATAAAGGCCTTTTATTTGACCCTTAGATCCTAAAAACTGAATTCTAAATTTCTCAACATCTTCCGAGGCCTTGAATTCATAACTCGACAACTGATTTTCAATATTTTGAATCTGTTCCTTCATAGGTATATCGCTGTAACTTTTAGTTCCGGTTAATTGTATTGTACAAAAGTACAACAAAAACATTTTTGATACTCAATGAGATATTCTTGTTTTCTTTTCGGTTTGATATTGATTTGTTCTTAATGTTACACATCAAAAACTACAAGTCTCACAATTGAAGTAAAAAACAAAGCAGGTAATTTGGTTCCTGGGGTATTGGTAGAGGTTTTAGCAGAACCAACGGCAAATACAGAAGAGACAACATTACTTATTGATTATGAAAAAGCAACTAATAACAATGGTATTGCGTATTTTAATTTGAATGAGGTCTATAAAACAGGTCAAACTGGAGTGGTGATTGTTAAGGTGGGTGCTCAGTCCAATAACCTTTATGACGAGACCGCTGTTGAACTTAATGAAGGGATGACAACAACGTAGATTTAGTCCGTCAGAAACACTTTTAGATTTAATACGTAATAGAATTAAAAAATATTTAGCTTAACTTTGAGCACATGACTAGAATGATGAAAAGAATTTTAATCCTTAGTTTCACTTTGACACTTCTTATTTTCACTGGCTGCACATCGAAAGATCCAGCGATATTGAAGGTATTTGTTAGATCCTCAACCAACCAGTTGGTTTATGGGGCTAAAGTTATTATAATAGGAGACCAACAATCGAACCCTGCTACTTTGCCTTATGTAGATACTACATTTACGAATAGCTCCGGTTTTACCACCTTTGATATGAACGATTACTTTGATGTCTCAGGACCAGAGAACACAACGGGATATTTCGATATTTTAGTTAAATCTAACACAAAGGAAGCAGCAGGATATACAAGATGCAGAATTCATACTACTTCCGTTGAAACTATTTATTTACCAAATTAAGCTGTCATAAAAATGAAGCAAATATTATTACCAATTACGATAATCGCAGTTCTATTTATTGGAATGACTGCTTGTAGAAAGAAAGAAGATACTATCGCTAACATCTACGTAAGAGATGAAGGAAATGCAGTTGTTGAAGGCGCTATGGTAGTGCTCTATGGAACAAACACGCAAAATCCGCCTGTTCAGCTTGTAGCAGTATACGATACAGCTTACACAAACGCTGCAGGTTTAGCTACATTTAATTACAACGATATTTATCAACTTGGTCAAGCGGGGGTCGCTGTTCTAGATATCAAGGCACAATTGTTAAATAAAACTGGTCAAGGTATCATCAAAATAGAACCAGAACAAATCAACGAAGAAACGGTTTTTATACAACCCTAAGCACGTATTACTCTTAGTTCTTCAAACGGAGCCTCTTCCTTGAGCGCGGAAAAAGATAATTCCCTACACTGAATTTTTTCAAAATCAAACTTGTACGAACTAAAGTCGTTTACGGTATGGGATGTGTAAAAATCGTATATGGATTGTTCAGGATTAATTCTTTGAATCGCGTTCAGAACAGTGTTGATTTGTGAAACGTCAATTTTGATTTTGTACGCTCTGGTTAAAAATCCTTTGACAATATCTCCCTGGATTTCAATCCAATCATTTAGGGAATTAAATTCTAGTTTTTGAATCTGAAATTTTGACATATGATTTAATTTTAATCCAAATCTAGAGCAGATCCTCGTAAACGATTTACGTTGTAGTGTAGGTTTTAATGTAATTGTGATGTTTATCACGCCTTTTGGTTAAATTTGTCTTCATTCCAAGGAATTTGAAAAAGCACAACCCCAAATCAGACTTAGATCAAATGCCATTTCTTGCGCACCTCGAGGAGCTTCGTTGGAGGCTTGTGCGCGCCGTAGTAGCAATTTTAATTATCGGAGTCGTGATTTGGACCTACCAAGAATGGATAATGAACAATCTTTTCATGTCCATGAAGAAAAAAGAATTCTTTTCCTTCAGAATAATGTGTAAATACTTTGATACTTGTGTGGAGAACATTCCTGTTCAACTGCAAAGCATGACAGTTTCTGGACAATTTGGATACGCCTTAATGATGAGTTTTATGGGCGGAGTTGTACTTGGTTTTCCCTATATTTTCTATCAAGTTTGGGCCTTTTTAAAACCCGGATTAAAATTAAATGAAAAGAAGATGGCAAAGGGTATTGTTTTTTATGTCAGCCTTTTATTTTTCCTAGGTATTTTATTCGGATATTTTGTTGTTGCTCCTTTAAGCATACAATTTTTTGGTTCTTACCAGATTTCAAGTCAAATCCGCAATGACTTTACAATTAGTTCCTATATGAGCATGATTCTCTCTACAGTGTTTTATACTGGATTGTTTTTTCTTCTTCCTGTTGTCACGTACCTCATGACAAAGGTCGGTGTCCTTAGTCCTGAATTCCTGACTAAATACCGTAAACACTCGATAGTTGGAATACTTATTTTATCTGCCATTATCACACCTCCTGATATTATATCACAAGTCATAGTGTCTATCCCGATTTTTATTTTGTATGAAATTGGCATCCTTATCTCTAAAAGAGTTGTTAAAAGAAATAATAATGCATAGGCTCCTTCTTTTATTTTTCGTTCTGATAATGATTGGTAGCAACTATGAGGTGGTTAGTCAAGAAAGAGTTTTATCGGGAATTGTTATTGATTCAAAAAAACAAACACCTCTTGCATTCTCTGTAGTTAAATCTTTACCGTCGAAAATAGCCACACTTACAGACTCTGTCGGTCGATTTTCAATTGCACCAATGTCAAATGACATCGTTATTGAGATCTCAGCTACAGGTTATCAAAAGTTAGTACTAGCAATCGACTCATTATTCGCAAATACCGAAACTAATAATCTGAAAATCCCAATTAAAAGTCTTTTTCTTGACTTTGAAGAAATCACCATTAGGGCACCAGAAGAACTTCCCTCTAAAGTCTTACATAAAAACTTAATTGCGAGTAAATCAAAGAACAATAAAGACCAATTAGACAGTTATGAATATGAACTATACACAAAAATTCAATTTGACTTGAACAATATTAGTAGTCGAATTGAGAATAATAAACGTGTTCAAAAATTAAACATACTACTCAATTATCTTGACTCAACTGATGAAGGAGTAAGCTACCTACCACTCATTCTAAATGAAACACTTTCACGCTTTTATTTCAAAAAAAAGCCACGAGAAAAAAAAGAAATAATCACAGCTTCAAGAACAACGGGAATTGAGAACCTCGAATTGAATCAGTTCATGGGTGACATGTATCTGGATCTGAATATTTACGATAATATTTATAAAATATTTGGCAAGTCATTTATTAGTCCTATTGCTAATAACTCTCGTCTATTTTATAAATATTACCTCGAAGATTCTAGTTATATAGATCAACACTGGTGCTATAATCTTAAATTTATACCAAAACGTACTGGGGAACTTACTTTCACAGGGAGTATGTGGATTCACGATACAAGCTTCGCTGTAAAATCCTTTCATGCCAATGCCTCCGATAACATCAATCTTAACTTCATTCAAGACTTCTATTTTACACAAGAATTCACAAGACTTCAAGATTCAACTTGGATGCTCGAAAAAGAAAAATTAATTGCAGCAATCCAACTCACAAAAAAGTCGAAACTTAGCGGGTTTTATGCAAGAAAAACAACTGAACGAAGTGCATTTATTATAAATAAAGAACGAGAAAAAAGTTTTTACAAATCAAATAGCACCGTTGAATTTGAAGATGGTGACGGCGAAAAATCAAACGCTGAATGGGATAGACTTCGGCCCAACAGGCTTACCGGGCAGGAGATCGGTATAGGAAATATGATTGATTCCTTAAACAAGAATCCTTACTTTAAAAGATTAAAAAATACAACTTACCTAGCCGCAAGTGGTTACTATCCTCTGGGGAAAGTTGAACTTGGAGACATTTATTCTCTAGCGAGTACTAATCCTGTAGAAAAATTCAGAATTGCAATTGCTTTAAGAACATCAAACGCCTTCTCTAAAAAGATAGAATTTGGAATCAAGGGCGCCTATGGATTTGGTGACCAAACCTGGAAATATGGTGCAACCATTCGAAGTAATATCGGGCGTAAAAAAAGAGCTATTCTTTATTTATATTATAATTATGATATCGAACAAATAGGCCTCTCTCCCTATGCCGTTAGTATGGGAAATACCTTTGCTACTTTATTCAGCACAGCTCCCTTTGATAAATTGACTTTTTTAAGAAAAACAGGAGTAAACTTAGAAAAAGACATTGGTAAAGATTTACTGTTCAAGATCGGTGGAGAATGGAAACAATATAATCCTTTGGGGCTAGCTAATTTTCTAAGAACAAATACCAATAATGGTCTTTTGGATACAATTAGTCAAATAACCACCACTGAGCTTAAAGCCCTAATTCGATGGGCAAAAGATGAAGAATATATTTCTGGAGCCTTCGACAGAACGAGTATTCGTTCCAAATTCCCTTCCATCTCCTTGCAGGGGATATTTGGTATAAAAGATATTTTCGGAAGCCAATATAATTATCAAAAAGTACAGCTCAACATCGAACATAAGACACAGATTAGTATTCTCGGAAGACTAGAATATGGTGCGAATATTGGCGCTGTATTCGGTAATGTTGCTTATCCTCTTTTGCATGCTATCCCAGGAAACCAATCACTTTGGTTAATGACTTCTGCATTTAACAAACTAAATTTCTTGGAGTTTATCTGTGACCGTTACACTGGATTTTATATCGAAAACCATTGGGATGGTCTCTTTATGAACAAAATCCCACTGATTAAAAAGCTTAATTTAAGACTCGTAAGCTCTGGTAGACTTGCCTATGGTTCTTTAAGTCAAAGACATCAAGCTGATATGAAATTCCCTGACTTCATTAAGGAGTTCAAACGCAAACCTTACGCAGAGTCCACTATAGGTATAGAAAATCTATTTAAGTTCTTCAGAGTTGATCTTGTTTGGCGTATGACATACCTTGATGCTAACACAAGCCCTATTGGTGTAAGGGCAAAATTTGCTCTTATTTTTTAGTACCTTGGAATTATGAAACTCTACACAAAAAGTATTCAAAAAAACTATAAAGGGAAAAAGGTGGTTAAGGACGTTTCCATTGAGGTAGGACAGGGTGAGATTGTAGGCTTACTTGGTCCTAATGGAGCAGGTAAAACAACTTCGTTTTATATGATAGTGGGCTTGGTTCGTCCTGATTCTGGCGAAGTGTACTTGGACGAAGTGGAGATTACCAAACTTCCTATGTACAAAAGAGCACAAATGGGAATCGGTTACTTGCCTCAAGAAATTTCAGTTTTCAGGAAACTTAGTGTTGAAGATAATATCATGGCAATTCTAGAAATGACGAATAAATCTTCATCTGAAAGAAAAGCCCGACTAGAAGAACTACTCGATGAGTTTAACCTTAATGACTTTAGAAAAACATTAGGGAACAGACTTTCTGGTGGAGAGAAAAGACGCACGGAAATTGCTCGCGCACTAGCAACAGACCCTAAATTTGTTTTATTGGATGAACCTTTTGCTGGAGTTGACCCAATAGCGGTTGAGGACATACAAAGCATTGTTTCTGATTTAAAGAAAAAAAACATTGGCATCTTAATCACAGATCACAATGTTCAAGAAACACTTTCAATTACTGACCGAACTTACCTTCTCTTTGAAGGAAACATTCTAAAATCTGGAACAGCAGAAGAGCTTGCAAACGACGACGAGGTGCGAAGAGTGTACCTTGGAAGAAATTTTGAGCTAAAGAAAAAAGTACTTTAACGTAAAACATTAACAAACCCTTGAATCATTTTTGTCTCAATAGGATTTGCACATGATTTGTATTTTAATGTGTAAACATAGGTGCCATCTTGGACTTTTTTTCCCTCTACATAACCATCCCATGAACTACCGACCTCTGTATTTATAAAAATCAGATTGCCCCATCTATTAAAAATACTAAACTCCCATTCATAAATATCAAAATCTGTAATAGGAACAAAGGAATCATTAACTCCATCTCCATCTGGAATAAAAGCATTCGGTATGTAAATGGTAAAAGGCTCAACAAAGACCTCGTTTCGCACAGAATCTGAGCAGCCAAATTCATTAAATACAATCTGCATCGGGTAATCTGGGCCGCCTTGTGTATATGCATGATCAAAATCTGCTTCGGTTGTGGAAAACTGACCACTGTCATAGAGATAGATAAAGGATATAGCTCCTACAGCCTCATTTATAAATGAAACTTCATTATCACAAACATCAATTCGGTCAGGATTAACTGAAAACGCTGCTACTGGGGAGGGGTTAATATTTATCGCGTCCTGACTTAGCAGGTACAAAGTATCTGTGCATCCTTGTAAGGCCATCAATGTTAGACCAACACTAAAACTTCCTGTAGATGTGTAAGTATGAAAAGGATTAAAGTCATTTGATGTCTGACCGTCGCCAAAATCCCATTGATAAACCACCTGTCCTTCAACCTGACTTTGATTGATAAACTGAGCCACACTCGGCGCACACAACTCATTATCAAAGACATCAAAATCTATAATTGGCTCTGAAAATACGTAGAGTTCCGCCTGAATGGAATCTGCACAAGTTTCGTTGGCTGCAGACAGTTGAATATCTTGAAAACCAGAAGTTGAAAATTGTATGCCCGAAACAGCGAGTTCATTTGTATTTTGAATGGAGGCATTTGAACCAAAGTCCCATAAATAAACGGTGCCCTCTGGACCACTAACCTCCGCGTCAAAAGCGAATAACCCATCGGTAATACAAAGAGAATCACTATGCGTAAAGGAAAGAACTATGGGTTCGGTTAAATCAATATTTACCCATGAGGTGTCTGCACAACCAGGGGCATTACTTCCAATGAGTTGAACAGTATAAGAGCCTGGGTCTTCGAAAATAAAAGTAGGGTTAAATAAGTTACTTTGATCCTCTGTTGTATTTTCCACACCAAAGTCCCAAAGTGTATTTGAAACATCGGATAGGGAACTTTCGAATGTTACAGTCAAACCATTACAGGCTAAGTCATCCGGAATAATAATATCTACAATTGGTTCATCAAAAATATAAATTGAATCTTCAAACATGGTCGCACAATCGCCATCGTCAGCAAATAATGTAACTGTATGAAAACCTGGACTTGAAAAGCTGATGCTTGGGACATCTATACTCGACCAAGTTAGAATCGTTGCATCTCCATCAAAAGTCCATTCAAAGTTTGCATTTTGATTACTTGTAACGACATTAAATTCAAATGAGTTGTTTAAAATACATATTGAATCCTCCGCAGTCCAAGCTATAGCAAAAGGGTTACCCACAGTAATATTCATAAACGCCGTATCTGTACATTCCATCCCGGGATTTACAATTAAGGTTGTTAAATAATCACCTGGTGCAGGGTAAGTGTAAGTTGGTGTGAAGGTATTACTTACATCTGTTGCTTGTTCAGTAACCCCAAAATCCCATACATAAGACGAACCACCAAATGAATTATTTTCAAACTGCACAGTTAATCCTTGACAGTAGGAGACAAACGTAGACAACTCCTCTTGCAATGGCAGTAGCGCCTGCATCGATATATTACAATCAAACACCTTAAATAAGAAATCACGAATGGTCTCTCCAATTAGAATCCCATTTCGATACTCTTCTACACGAACACCAACAACAAACAATCCGATCAAATTAGGATTTACGGTAAGTGTTCCGGCATTGTTCAGTTGGGTTATAGCATTAGGTCCTAATGGCGTCTGTGCTGTAAACCCAGCCGTCCATTGTATAGGGAAATAAGGGGGGGGCGGTGCTATTTCTGGTGCTGGATTAAAAGAATCCGCACCCGAAAATGGTGTAGCTAAGGAATACATCAATACATCACCATCGGGATCTGTAGCAGAGTGATCAAAAATCAACTCATCATTATTACATATCAAATAAGGCGGATAATTTGAAAACCTTGGGCTACTGTTATTAGAAAACCCTGTTTCAGAACCAGGAATATGAGTAGTTAGGGTCAAACCAGTATCATCTGGATTTATAATATTAACAATGTCAGGGCCTCTACAGCATCTTTGATAGGTAATCCAATACCCTCCAACTGTTGGAGGTAAATTTAAAACTTTCTGATAAATAGCACGTTCAACACAAATCCCAGAAGGAGGAGTCGCACAAGGATTATTAAAGTCTGTTGGAACAAAATTGCTGCCTGGAAATGAAACATCTACTATTTGATATAAATCTTGATTTTGCTTGTAAACTGAAAGTTTCAAAGGATCATCATATTGAGCTCCATCTGAATTACAGTCTCGATAAAGAGTTATAAAAAAACGATAGTTACCCCCACCTAAATCGTCATAGTAAATGTCTCCACCTATAATGTGAGAGGCAAAAGCCTCAAACACACAAAAAGAGAAAAAGAAAATAAAAATTATTCTCATTATCTAATAGACGTTTAAAAATTAAATATGTTGTTTTAAATCAGAGCATCAAAATTATTGATCTCATTAATATCATATTGATATTCATACTCAAATTCAGTGGCAAATTTTGAGCCATCAATTTCTTTACCTCCAGAACCGTTCTCAAATTCAATGGTTTTATTGTATAACTTTTTGGCCATCACATTGTAATAATTTGCTTTTTGCGGGTGGTTCGGGTAACAAAGATTATAAATACCAACATTTTGAGTGCCCTCTAATACAAGCAGAATGGCTTGAATAATATCCTTACGATGAATCAAGTTTACAGGTGCTAAGCCATTTTTAACTTCTGGTTTCGAAATCAAGAATTTCACAGGATGCCGATTGCTGCCGACTAATCCAGCTAAACGTAGTATTTGATAGCTTTTCGGATATGCGGTCTTTACAACTTGTTCAGCCAAAAATACGGGATGGTCTTTTATGACTGAGGATTCCTCATTCAAGACACCTAATTGATTCAAATAAACACCTGTCGAACTCGTAAAAACAACTTGTTTACAGTTCGGAAATAAAACAACGATAGAATGAATCGTTTTTTCATAATTACTCAAACCAGACGGTGGTAACATAATTAGGATTTTATCGACCTCTGGTATATTTTCCACAAATGATAATACACCCGTTTCTGCATCAATCTCGATTTGGGTATACACCGTATCGGGAATTAATATCTTCGTATCGGGTTTTCTTGTGGCTATGATTAATTTTCTATGAGACTGCCGAAGGCTATTCACCACCGGACTACCTAACCAACCAACACCAAAAAATAAAACTGTTTCCATTTTGAAGTACAAAAATAATAAGTCTTGACAATCAATCTAATCTTCAATTTGGAAGGACACGAAGATTGTAGTCTAATTCAATGTTCTATCTGCAAAAAGTATAGTTGATGTTTGTTACCTTTGTATAAACTTAAATACTATGTACGACGTAATTGTAATCGGATCGGGACCAGGAGGATATGTTGCAGCCATCAGAAGTGCTCAACTAGGAATGAAAACTGCAATTGTTGAAAAATACAATACACTTGGAGGAACCTGCCTGAATGTCGGTTGTATCCCTTCTAAAGCCCTACTTGACTCTTCCGAACATTACCACAATGCGACACATACTTTTGAAAAGCATGGTATTGAAGTTAAAGCGCCAAAAGTCAATCTAAAACAAATGATGGCAAGAAAGGATGAGGTCATCAGCCAAACTTGTGATGGTGTAAAGTTTCTTATGGATAAAAACAAAATAGATGTGATTCACGGTAAAGGTTCATTTGTAGCCAAGAATAAAATTGAAATTTTAGATTCTGATAATAAGAAAACACAAATCGAAGGAAAAAACATAATTATTGCAACAGGATCCAAACCCAACTATTTTCCAGGAATGGAACCTGATAAGAAAAGAATCATAACAAGTACTGAAGCTTTAAATCTTAAAGAGATTCCCGGAAAAATGTTAGTCATTGGTGCGGGAGTAATCGGTTTGGAGCTAGGTTCCGTATACAAAAGACTCGGCAGCCAGGTAGAAGTTATTGAGTTTGCAAAATCCATTCTCCCTACTATGGATATTAGTATTGGTAAAGAATATGGTAAAGTGCTAAAAAAAGAAGGTTTTAAGCTCCATATGGAGCACCGTGTGATATCCGTCAGGAATACGGGTAAAAAAGTAATTGTTACGGCACTAAATAAAAAAGGAGAGGAAGTAAAAATTGAGGGAGATTATTGCCTAGTTGCGGTTGGTAGAAAAGCTTTTACCGAAGGCTTAAACTTAAAGTCAGCTGGACTTGAAGCCAATGAACGAGGTCAAATTGTTGTAAACGAAAACTTGCAATCTATTGTTCCTAACATCTATGCCATTGGAGATGTTGTTCGTGGTGCTATGCTTGCTCATAAGGCGGAGGAAGAAGGGGTTTTTGCGGCTGAATTCATTGCAGGCCAGAAACCACATATCAACCATAATCTTATTCCAGGTGTAGTTTATACTTGGCCAGAAATTGCTGCTGTAGGAAAAACAGAACAAGAATTGATTGCTGATAAAATTGAGTTTAAATCAGGATCATTCCCTATACGCGCTCTAGGTCGCGCCAGAGCAAGTATGGACATTAACGGTATGGTTAAGATTCTCGCAGATAAAACGACCGATGAAATACTTGGGGTTCACATGATTGCACCAAGGGCAGCTGATCTTATCATGGAAGCTGTCACAGCTATGGAATATCGCGCTTCGGCGGAAGACTTAGCAAGAATTTGTCATCCTCATCCAACCTACACAGAAGCAATCAAAGAAGCAGCTTTAGCTGCAACTGAAAATAGACCTTTACACGTTTAAGACCAAATCTCCCAACTTTTTAACGCCTGTTGATGCAACATTGTTGAGCCATTTAAGACATTTGCCGCTTGTTCCCTTGACTTCTGTAAAAAAAGTGTCTCTGAAGGATTGTAAATTAAGTCAACAACTAAATGCTTCTTATCCAAATACGAAAATGGGAAATCTACAACATCCTCAATATTTGGAAACATACCCACTGGGGTACAATTAATGACCAGTTTACAAGACGAAAGCATCTGCTCATTAATCTCTTGATAGCTGAATTGTCTTAGCCCAGATGGATATCGAGAAATAAAAAAAACATCCAACCCGAGCTCTGTCAGCACATGTTCAACCGCCTTGGCTGCGCCTCCTGTCCCTAGAATCACCGCCCGATGATGATTTAAATCTAGAAATGGCTTGATACTCTGTCGAAAGCCATAAGCATCAGTGTTGAAACCCTTTGTTTTCCCATTTCGAAATATCTTAATCGTATTGACAGCGCCGATAGCCTTTGCTTCTGGGCTTAATTCGTCCAAATATTCTATGACGGTTTCTTTAAATGGAATTGTAACGTTTAATCCGCGATAACCGAGAATATCATCTCGGATAAATTTCTTTAATGCATGACTTGAATCAATTTCAATCAATTCATAAGTAGCACTTTGCTGACTCTCATTAAAGTGCGCTTCAAAAAATTGCTGCGAAAATGAATGAGATAAATGTTTACCTAAAAGACCGAATTTCATCATAATAGAACTCAAAAATACAACTATTTTAATCCTTTTCTTTCTATTCCATAGTAAGACAATTACCTTTGTGTTATGCAAGGTGAGGTAATCAAGTCTACGGGGAAATGGTATAAAGTACTGCTAAAGAATGGAAGCATTGTTCAGGCATCTGTAAAGGGAAAACTGCGACTTGCAGGGTTAAAAACTACAAACCCCATAGCGGCTGGAGATGTTGTAAATCTTACTGCGATAAAGACCACTAGCGAAATCATTCATACGATTCAAAGCGTAGAATCTAGAAAAAACTATCTGGTACGAAAGTCCACCAATCTCAGTAAACAGATGCAAATTATTGCTGCAAATATAGATCGAGTTTATCTAATTGTCACCTTGAAATCGCCGGAAACTCAAGTAGCGTTTATCGACAGGTTTCTTGTTGCTGCTGAATCTTTTAGGATCCCAACAACAATCCTTTTCAACAAAGTCGATGTTTATGGTCAAAAGGAAGAGGAGTTAATGTTCTATTTAACTGAAATCTACGAGAAGTTAGGTTACCCTTGTCACCATGTAATTGCTGAAAATGCAAAAACTATTCACTTTTTAAAAGGAGAAATAGCTGGTAAAAAAGTCATGATATCGGGGAATAGCGGAGTTGGAAAAACAACCCTTGTAAACTCTTTAGACCCAAATCTTAAATTAAGAGTGGGTGAAATATCTCGAGCTCATGAACAAGGAAAGCACACGACCACTTTCTCTGAAATGCACACCCTAGAAAGTGGCGGGTACATCATTGATACCCCGGGCATACGAGCCTTCGGTCTTGTTGACCTTGAAAAAGAACACTACGCGCATTATTTCCCTGAAATGCGCGCACTTCTTGGTGCATGCAAATTTCACAATTGCCGGCATCTCGAAGAGCCAAAATGTGCGATAAAAGAGGCAGTTGAGGAAGAAAAAATTGCAGGATCGAGATACTTGACTTACCTCCAACTTATGTCCGAGGATGGTTCGGAAAGCTATCGCAAAAATGACTTTAAATGAGAATCGTAATTCAGCGCGTAGCTCAAGCATCGGTGACTATAAATAAACGGAAGCATGCCCAAATCAATAAAGGATTCCTCGTTCTAATGGGCATTGAAGAAAAGGATACTGAGTTGGATGCAGACTATCTTGTTCAAAAAACTATAGGCTTAAGAGTATTTAATGATTCAGATTGCAAAATGAATCTAAATCTAAATGATGTGCAAGGAGAAGTTCTCATAATCAGTCAGTTCACTTTACACGCAAAAACTAGAAAAGGAAATAGACCTAGCTTTATTACAGCAGCGAAAGCTAAATATGCAGTTCCGCTTTACAATTATTTTTCTAAACAACTTAATAAACAACTTGATTCTGAGGTGAGAAACGGTGTTTTTGGTGCTGACATGAAAGTTTCATTGCTTAATGACGGACCTGTCACTATTATCATTGATTCTAAAAATAAAGAGTAACTTACTTTTGTTAAATTTGAGTTATGGATTTTCTTACAGACTCAGGTATCGACGCGCTGCTTCACGAACAAAATAAGTTCTTCTTATCGCAACAAACAAAAGCAATCTCCTTTCGAAGAGATGCACTAAATAGATTATTAGCGTCATGTCTAAAGAATGAAGAGAATATACTAAAAGCACTACATCAGGATCTTAATAAATCTAATGAAGAGGCCTATCTTACCGAATTTAGTTTGGTCGTCTCTGAAATAAAGCTTCATCTAAAAAAACTAAATACTTGGAGTGCATCAAAACGCATCAAAACACCTCTTGTTTTAAGGCCTTCAAGAAGCAGAATTTACCACGAACCTATTGGTATCAATTTAATTATTGCGCCTTGGAATTATCCATTTTTCCTTCTTTTCTCGCCCCTTGTAGGTGTTTTATCCTCGGGCTCATGCGCCATTCTTAAACCCTCTGCCGACAGTAAGCATACCTCTTGCATTATGGATGTAATCATAAAGGAAACTTTTGACCCATCACATATTTCGATTGTTCATGGGGATAAAATTGAAAATCAAATTTTATTTAAAAAACGATTCGATCATATATTTTTCACTGGAGGAAGTGCACTAGGAAAAATTGTAATGAAAGCAGCTGCAGAATTTTTAACGCCTGTAACACTTGAGCTCGGAGGCAAGTCTCCGTGCATCATCGATAAAAGTGCAGCATTAAAAGTTGCGGCAAAAAGAATCGCATGGTCCAAAACCATTAATGCCGGACAAACCTGTATTGCACCTGATTATCTTCTTGTCCATCATTCCATTAAGAATGAGCTCATGGAAGAAATTCATTCAGCTTGGAATAAGATGTACGGAAGTCCCGTGCTAAATAGTTCTAATTACCCTAAAATTATTCATCAAAAACATTTCGATCGACTCATTGGCTTAATGGACCGTTCAAAAATAAAATATGGTGGTGAAAGTAATGCGAATACACTGCAAATAGAACCAACGATTTTGAGTGACATCACAACCAAAGACGCAGTTATGCAAGAAGAGATTTTTGGGCCAATATTACCAGTGATCAGCTTTGAAAATATTGATGAAGCAATAAAAATTATTGATGAATTCGAAAAACCTTTAGCCCTCTATTACTACGGCGATTCAAATCAAGCTAAATATGTACTGAATAAAACAAGCTCAGGAGGCGCTTGTATTAATGACGCAATGATGCATGTCGCAAATCCAAACCTTCCTTTTGGAGGAGTTGGTCATAGTGGATATGGCGCCTATCATGGGTATGAAAGTTTTTTATGCTTTTCACACAGGAAAGCAGTTGTTACGACCCCAACCTGGATTGATTTACCATTTAAATACGTCCCTTTTAAAGGTTTTAAATGGCTGAAAAAATTCATGACATAAAAAAAGGGCTTTTGATAAGCCCTTCGTAATGTGTATAGGTTGGGAAATTAAACTTTAGTAACATTTACTGCATTAAGTCCTCTCTTACCTTGTTCTACTTCAAATTCAACGTTATCATCTTCCTGAATGTTGTCAACCAACCCAGTTTTATGAACGAATACTTCTTCTTTTGATTCTTCATCAACGATAAATCCGAACCCTTTTTCATTATTGAAAAATTTAACCACTCCTTTTTTCATTGTACTTGTATTATTAATTATTAGTCTTTAGTCTGTTGTCTATTTTGTGCTTTTTGATCCATTTCTTTTTGAGTCATTGTTTTATTTTCTGGTGCACTTTCCCAATCAATTTCACTTCCTCCAGTAGATGATGCTCTTCTGTTTTCCTTCTTCTCTAATTTCTCTTTCTTTTTACGCTCGCGATTCTTTTCACGTTGTTTTTTAAAAAATGTTTCTTGTGATCTTCCCATCGTTAACCTTGTTTAAGGTTTAAAGATAATGGAATATCTCCTTTAACGCTCAAATATGTTTGGAAACAACTAAACAATCTATTGTTGAGAATTAAAATTCAGATGAGATGCCTATGCCTTTTACGACGTTAGAAAATTTATGCCACTCTTTTGAATCCAATCAAATATTCATGGTTAGCTTAAAAAATAATTGCAAAACTATTTTATTGAATACCGAAAACTGTTTTGATATAAATGCGCAGGTGACCTTATTAAAAACCGATTAAAACCTGGCTTTTTTTTCCATCAATTCAATTAATTACGCTTCACCCAACTGTAAGATTTTAGATGACGAATACCCTTGTTTTTGGTGTTAAAAAAAGTTGGCATTGTGTACTGTTTGCCCTTTTTATCGTAGCTGTATACCATAAAGTGCAGATGTGCCATCGATGAAAAACCAGTGCTACCCGATCGTCCAATAATATCTCCGGCGTTAACACTTTCTCCAACTTCAACTAAAGCGCCATTTTGTTCTAAGTGCCAATAGCCTCCATAAGTAGCATCATCATGGGCAATTACGATATAATTCGCCTTGTTTATAAACTTTATATTTCCTCCGCCTTCGTTATTATGCTCAACCATCTTAACAACCTTCCCTCCTCGAGCCGCACAAATAAACTTTCCCTTTTTAAGTCTGAAATCTAAAGCAAATTTGTTTTTATGAGAATACTTTCCATTATAACCTTGCATTATAAGTACTGTTTTTCCCGATTCAAAAGGCAGTTGATACACATAATCATGACTTGAGTTCTGCGCAAAAGAGGATGAAAATAATACCAGTAAAAAGAAAAAAGTTAATCGCATAAAAATGCCGTTAAAAATTCCTCTAAAATAATGAATTTCAGATAAATCCTTAACGGCTTTTTTTTAAAAATCAATTATTAATAAGACAACATAATCGTATGTAATTCAATATTATTGGCATTCGCAGCGGAAATCACAGCATTCGGTGGATTAAAGTTTTCACCCGACTCGACAAACTCGTCAGTTAAGGTAATAATCATTCGCTTTCTGTTTTCCCATGTGTTTGAATGGATCGCTTTTAGCATCGCATCTAAATGAGATTCGCTACTCCTGTATGAACGTTTTTCAGTGATTAGATCTAACGCATAGTAATGATCTTTATTCAAATCTGAAAACTGAAACCACTTTTTGTGCTTTGAATAAATGAATACCGCTCCACCTAAACGAGAACCTGAAGGCATGGATTGTACGATTTCATTACTCTTTCTAGAAATATCTTTCACGTTGTTGGCCATACTCCCAGAAACGTCGACAAGAATTACAATATCGGCCGAATCTACTGCATATTGACGAATGACGTCCTCTAGCGCTCTTGCCCCTTCTCTAGATGGATAAACCGAATATTGACCTCCAGTAGAATTCGCAAGACGTACATACTCCCTTGCCGTACCAGTAACTGAAACTATCGGCCCTACATTATTGTAGTATCCTGTTGTTGGACTTGTACCCGCAGACTGAGAATTAAAATTTGAAACCGGCTGACTTGTAACAGTTCCTGCCGAATTTCCGTTTTGGGTCGCTGGTGTCCGACTATTATTTACACTTGAACTCGGTGCTGGATTCCTGGTCTGATGTCTTTCCCTCGATGGCGCAGCATAATAGGTTGGTGATGGCGGGGAGGCTGACGAACGAGACGGTTTTGACGAAGGTCTCGCTGAAAAAGAACTCGAAGGTCTTGTTGTATGACGAACAGCTGGTTTTGAAGCTGATTTTTTATTAGGGACTCTGGGACTTGAAATTTTCTTTTGACCAAATAGAGCTGAAGAAATAATGAAGAAGGATAGTAGTAAGGATGTTTTCATAAGGTAGTTTTTTGATTTATATAAAAGTAAAGTTGAAATTAAATTTTTAAACCGAACTCACTTCACATTATACGATAACCGTGCCAAAAAAAAATAATAGGTTACTTCTAATATGTACATTGGAACATCTTAATTACTCAAGATTGCCTGCAAAACACGACTAACTGCAATCGGATTTTCAATGTAACTCATATGACCTACATTTTCAATTTTAAAAACTTGCTCCTTAGAAAAAAGCATTTCCGAAGGTTGATCCTCCAAATACATTTTATCTAACAAGCCATGAATGATATAAAAATCTTTTAAAGGCTTAAATACTTGCCAGTTTTTACGGAAAGACATTGCAATAGAAATCGCGGAGATGGCTTCGGGTGTCATATCTAATGCGGTATTAACTAATTTCGCAATGTCCTTTTTATTTAATTCTGCATCCGTGAAAAGACTTGGAATCGCTTTGTTAATAAATAACGATTTTGAGGTTTTAGCAAGAGATGCCACTCGCTCTCGTTCCAATCGTTTTTCTGGACTATCGGCCCAATAATTGGAATTTAAAAGTATGACCTTTTTACATGCTTCATTAAGCCGCTTTATTTCAAGGGCAACATATCCACCTAAAGAATGTCCCACAATATTAAAAGATCGAATTTCAAGATACTCTAGAAGTTCAAGTACGGCAAAAGCCAGCTCCTCTACTCCATTTTCTAATTGCATGAATCCACTAAACATTGATTCTCCATGACCCGGTAAATCAATACATACGGAAGTTGAACTAATCTGATCCAATGGAAGATAGTCCCACATTGATGAGGACTCTAAAAAACCATGAAGAAAGATACAAGTGGGATTCCCTTCTCCTAAAATTTTATACGCTAACAAAAATTAGGAATTCATTATTTCCTCAATTTCATCCGCTTCAAGAGGGATTTCATACATTAAATTTAAAGGTGCTCCTTTTTCTTGTACGACCAGATCATCCTCTAAACGAATACCAAGGTTTTCCTCCGGTATGTAAATACCCGGCTCACACGTGAAAGCCATTCCTGCTTTAATAGATTCATTCCAAATACCCACATCATGTGTGTCAAGACCAATAAAATGAGAGGTTCCATGCATGAAATATTTTTTATAGGCGGGCCAATCAGGATTTTGAGATTTAATATCCGAAAGTGAAATTAATTTTAGTTTAACCAATTGCTCTTCCATAAGAAGACCTACTTGTTTATGATATTCAGACATCATAGTTCCTGGAATGAGCAATTTTTCCGCTTCAGTTTTAACCTGAAGTACAGCGTTGTAAACTTCTTTTTGTCTTACTGTAAATCTCCCATTTACGGGAATACATCTCGTCAAATCAGAAGCATAATTTGCATATTCAGCGCCAATATCCAGTAAAATCACATCTCCATCAAAACACTCTTTGTTATTTTCAATGTAATGCAAAACACATGCGTTTTTTCCTGATGCGATTATTGGTGTATACGCAAAACCGCGAGAAGAACGCATTAAAAATTCATGCGAAAGTTCAGCCTCTATGTGGTGTTCCCAAACACCAGGTTTTATGAAATTCAGTAATCGATGAATGCCTGCTTTTGTTATATCGCAAGCCTTCTGCATTAAATCAATTTCTAAAGAATGCTTCACCGATCTTAATCGATGTAATATTGGAGCAGACTTGTGTGTTTGATGGGTTGGGTAATCAATTTTTACTTTTTTAATAAATCGATCTTCACGCGTTTCAACTTCTGTATTAGCTCGCAGGTGCTCATTTGTATTTAAATATATACCTGAAGCCTCAGCCATCATTTGTTTGAATACTGTCGGAAAATCTTTAAGCCAATGCACAGAAGCAATACCCGAGACCTCTAAAGCCTTCTTTTTATCTAACTTTTCGCCTTCCCATGTCGCAATAAGTTCACTTGTTTCTTTTAAGAATAAAACCTCACGCTGATTGGGATTATTAGCATTTGGAAATAAAACTAATACGGACTCTTCCTGGTCCACGCCTGACAAATATAATATGTCTCTGTGCTGTTGAAAAGGCATAGTACTATCTGCACTTATGGGAAAAAAATCATTTGAGTTGAAGACAGCCAATGTACCGGGCTCCATGTCACGCATAAAATTTTTACGGTTCAGTTTGAATAATGTGGCATCTATCATTTCGTATTTCATCGAATAATTTTTCAGCTAAAATACTTAAAAAGGTAAAATGGACAACTTTGCATTTTAGGATTTACAATAAAAAATAAGCGATAAAATCATGATTCAAATCTCTACATTTTCGCAAACCAAAACCGTTTTTTTACGAGAAAAAAGTAATTATACTAAAAAAATTTACAAAAAATTCTCATTTTTTATTTTTTATAAGTACTTGTATTTCAGTTACTTAAAAAAAACATGTGCTTTTTAAATTAAAAACATGCACAAAAATGAACTTTTAGGACGCTTTTTTTGTTTAATTTTCTGTAACCAAAAACTTAACAATATGACTAATTTAATGCTTATGGTACCCAAAATGGCTGCCGATGATTACGTTGGCTTTACATTCTTTGTAGGATGTATGGCAATGATGGCAGCTGCTGCCTTCTTCTTTTTATCAATGAATCAATTTGACCGTAAATGGAGAACTTCTATTCTCGTATCTGGTTTAATTACTTTCATTGCTGCTGTTCATTATTACTACATGCGCGACTACTGGGCTACTCCTGGAAATGGATCTCCTGTTTTCTTTCGTTATGTAGATTGGATTCTCACCGTACCTTTAATGTGTGTGGAATTCTATTTGATACTCAAACCATCTGGAGCGAAACAAAACTTATTATGGACATTAATTGGTGCTTCCGTAGTTATGTTGGTAACAGGATACTGGGGTGAAGCTATTGATAGAGAGAATGCAGCAATGTGGGGATTAATCTCAGGACTTGCTTATTTCTACATTGTATATTTGATTATGTTTGGAGAAGCAAAAGCCTTGGCTACAAAAGCCGGTGGAGATGTATTGAAGGCTCACAACATGCTTTGTAAATTTGTCCTCATAGGTTGGGCTATTTATCCGATTGGATACATGGCTGGAACTGTAGGATGGTATGGAGAAGCAGGTGAAATCTTCGGAATGGAATTAGCGATGGATGTAATTTACAACATTGGTGATGCTATCAACAAAATCGGTTTCGGTTTAGTTGTTTATTCCTTAGCTGTAGCATCTACAAAAGAAGTAGCATAAATTCTTTTCTTTAGATTTATATGTAAAAGCGGTTCCTTTGGAGCCGCTTTTTTTATTTAAACCAAGAAGAATATTTGACGTAATTCTTTGAGATTCTTTCGACCTCTCCTTTAAAAAGTTCTTTGGATAAAGTCTTTACCTTTTTCGCTGGAACGCCGGCGTAAATACTCCAAGATTCGACCGTTGTTCCTTCCAGTAATACCGCTCCCGCAGCGACAATAGCATTCGATTCAACATGACAATTATCCATAACAATTGAACCCATGCCAATCAATACATTATCTTCAATAGTACAACCATGAATCAGTGCATTATGACCGATAGAAACATTATTGCCTATGACCACCTGGGTCTTCTCGTAAGTACAATGTAATACCGCTCCATCTTGGATATTTACACGATTACCAATACGAATGGCATTCACATCTGCTCTTACTACCGCATTAAACCAAACCGAGCACTGGTCACCCATCTTCAAATCGCCAACCAAAGTTGCATTTTCTGCCAACCAACAGTCTTCTCCGATATGGGGCTCAAAGCCTCTACATTTTTTAATTAATGCCATCCTCTTGTTCACTTACAAATTCCAAGTCAACTTGCCTCTTCCGTGGGCTCACCTCATAAACTCGAACAAAAACGGTATCACCAAAATTATATTCTTTCTTAGTCTTTGCACCACGAATACAAAATCGCTCTTGGTCAAAATGAAATCTATCTCCAGGGATTTGACTCATTGGAACCATACCTTCGCAGTAATTTTCTTTCATCCTCACATACATGCCGTGATCAGCAATTCCTGATATTGTACCTTCAAAAACTTCACCAATATGTTCCTGCACAAATAAGGTTTGAAAGTATTTTGTGGACTCGCGTTCTGCCTCTGAAGCCTTTCTCTCGTTAGCAGAAATATGCTTGCAAATCTGATCTAAACCTTTTTCGTAAGTACTCTTTCGCTTTTCTATGGTAGCTTGAAGAATTCGGTGTATTATCAGATCAGCATATCTTCGAATAGGTGAAGTAAAATGCGTGTAATGCTCAAATGCCAATCCATAATGACCTATGTTTTCCGTCTCATAAACTGCCTTTGCCATTGATCTTATAGCCATGGATTGAATCAAAGAATATTCATTTTTTAAACGAATATCACCAAGCAACTTGTTGATGTTTTTTGCAATTAGCTCAGGTTGATTCAAATCAACCTTATAGCCAAACTTATTAATGAATACTGAAAAAATATCGAGTTTTGCTGGGTCAGGTCGGTCGTGCGTTCGATATAAACTAGTTACCGCTTTTGCACCCTCTTGTTTTGGTTTACCAAGAAATATTGCGACTTGCTTGTTGGCTAGAAGCATGAATTCTTCGACAAGCTTATGGGCTTCCTTTGATGTCTTAACAACCACCTCTGCAGGAAAACCCTGTTCGTTTAACCGAAATCGCATTTCCTCAGATTCAATGCTTAATGCTCCGTTTTTAAGGCGGCGCTTCCGAAGTGTTTTCGCTATTTTATTTAATAAATATAGTTCTGATTTATGATCACCCTCAGCACCCATAATAATATCTTGGGCTTCTTCATAAGTAAATCTTCTATCAGAGTGAATGACCGTTTTACCAAACCATTCTTTGTAAATCTTACCTGATTCGTCTAACTCAAAAACCGCCGAAAAACTAAATTTATCTTCTTTTGGACGTAATGAGCAGACAACATTTGAGAGTTGTTCAGGTAGCATAGGTATTACACGATCCACTAAATAAACAGAATTTGATCTTTTTAGGGCCTCTACATCCATTGCACTTCCTTCCTGGACGTAATGACTAACGTCAGCAATATGGACTCCTATTTCAAGATTACCATTTGACAACCTTTGAATAGAAATTGCATCATCGAAATCTCTTGCATCCAAGGGATCGATTGTAAAGGTTAGTACTTCACGAAAATCTCTTCTTCTTAAAATCTCATCAGGATCAAGCTCAATTTTAACATACTCCGCCTCTTCCATGACTGCCTCCGGGAAAACAGGCTCTATACCTTGGTTATATAATATACCTAACATTTCGGCATCATTACTTCCGCTTGCACCTAGGACAGATGTAACCTCTCCATACGGGATCTCTCTACCTTGGGGCCATGTTGTTATTTTAACAAGGACTTTGTCTCCATTTTTAGCATTACCGATTTTATTTTTAGGAATCTCAATATCTAAGCCCAATCTTGGATTATCCGGAATTAAAACAGCATGTTTATCGAGAATTCTCAGCGCTCCAACAAATTGAACTTTATCACGTTTTAATACATCCACAACGACAGCTTCGGCTCTTGACCTTCCCTGTTTGATCACCTTAATTTTAACGCTATCCCTCTGAAGTGCTTTGTTAATGTTTTGTGGTGCTATATAGAAATCCTTTTCATAACCTTCACAAGACACAAAGCCCGCTCCTCTCTGAGTGATATCTATTTGACCTTCTAAATATTGTAGATTTGATTTGGCTTTAAATGTAAAATGATTTATACGATCTACTGAACCATGCTTGAATAAAACATTTAGCTCATCGAAAACATTCTGCCGCGCATTAGGATCACGCGCATCCACAATTTGACAAATTTCTTTGTGTGTTAATTCTTTGGTATTGTGTTTTTCAAAAACACGAATAAGTAAAGTTCTAAGTGATTTTCGACCAACACCACCAGATCTTTTTTTGGATCTTTTCTGAGACATGCAACGAAATTAGACAAATTAATCGTCTAAAGAGGTTACGAGTGTTAATTAGAAATTAATGCTTAACAATTACTTTACGAACAATTGATTTAGATCCAGGTGCACTAAAAGACATTATATAAACACCATTTCGGAAGTTTGAAATATCAAAGGTTGATGAAGTCGAAACACTTTGATTTAGGACTTCACTTCCCAAGACATCAACCATTTTCATTTGAGCAGTTGACACTCCCGCAAGATTCACCTGAATAAAATCAGATGCCGGATTCGGTACGATAGAAACTGAAATAGGCTCAACTTCTTGTACTGATAGGCTATAGTCAAATTTAATATCTACAGAATCAATGTAATTCACACCATCATTAGATACATAGTAGCGGTAGTGACCAAGACCCGAAGCACCGTCTTCTGGACTAATCGTGATTTTCAACTTTCCATATTCGTTTGGACCAACTGTAAAAGAGGTTCCGTTAGGCGTTGTCCAAGGGTTTCCTGCCATTTGACTTGAAGAAAAACAAGTTCCTCCGAAAGGATCTGTTGCGTGACCCCAGCACATTAGATCAGACCAACCTCCTGGCACATCCATTTTTAATCTCGTAATTCTCCAATTTGCATCGGTAGCACCCGTATTTTTGATTTCGAATGGGACATCTACAGCATCAGAACTCGATGTAGCAAGTTCATATGAACCACCTGAAATATTATCCTCAGAATCTTGGAGGTTTATTGTTGTTTGAGCAAAGAAAATTGAAGGTGTAATAAATAGGATGGTAAAGTAGAGTATTTTCATAAAAACAAATATAAGTCATTCCTTGGGAATGTCAAATAACAATCAAAATCAATGCCAAATTTATACTTCTTATTTTTATTACTTTTGGGATGGCACTTTTTTTGCTTTACAATTAAAAATATTCTATGAAAACGACATTTACATTCTTACTCTGCCTTTTTGCAGGAATTCTATTTGCTCAGGATACACAAAAACAACTACCCTCTGTGGTGCTCAAAGACCTTTCAGGCACCTCGATCAATACTGCAGAAATGGGCTTTGATGGACCTGTAGTCATTAGCTTTTGGGCGACTTGGTGCTCTCCATGCAAGAAAGAGCTAAACACAATTCATGATCTTTACCCAGATTGGCAAGATGAAACTGGTGTTACTTTGGTCGCAGTATCAGTAGACGATGAGAAAACAAAAAGACAGGTTGCTGTTTATTCTAATGGTAAGGCATGGGATTATGAGATATTATTAGATCCCAATGGAGACTTTAAAAGAGCCATGGGTGTCAACAACGTGCCCCATACATTTCTAATCGATACCGATGGAAATATTGTATTTTCACACAACAACTATGCTCCTGGTGATGAGGAAGAGTTATATGAAAAAATTCTCAAACTAGGCTCCAAATAGGAAAAAATGAATCTTAAAAATTTGCTTTTAGCTCCCTTTCTTTTGGGGGCTTCTTTTTTGTTTTCGCAGGGTTCTGTCTCTGGAAATACAGAGTCTACATTTCAATACCTGAATGAGGATACCATTATCGGAGCAAATCAACCTCCTTCCAAAGGTCTCATTAATTCATACATGAATGTGTTCTATACGAATGGTAATTTTAAAGCAGGAATGCGTTTAGAGTCATATCTGCCTAGAATTCAAGGTTATCCGAATAGATTTGATGGAACTGGACTTGGAATGCGCTATTTAGGCTATAAAAACGATTTTGTAGATGTAACACTCGGCTCTTTTTACGAGCAATTCGGAACTGGTCTCGCATTACGCGCTTATGAGGATCGAGCTTTAGGATATGACAACCTACTCGACGGCGCTCGAGTTATTGTAAAACCAAAACCGGGTATCGTTTTCAAAGGTGTTTATGGATATCAAAGACTTTCATTTCAGAGTGGCCGTATGGTTCATGGATCCGGCATTGTAAGAGGCGTTGATGGTGAACTTCATCTCAATGAAGTTGTAGGGAATTTAAAGGAATCGGATTTAGATATTGTCATAGGAGCTTCTTTTGTAAGCAAGTATCAGAGAGATGACAATTCTACATTAATTCTACCTGAAAATGTTGGATCATATGGCGGAAGATTTCAATTGATGTATAAAAACTTTTTTCTAGATGGTGAGTACATTCATAAAGGACAAGACCCAAGTAATGATAATAATTACATTTATAATTCAGGTCACGCTAGTGTTTTCAACCTTAGTTATACGAAGAAAGGCCTAGGGCTCCTCTTCTCGGCAAAATCTGTAGATAATATGAGCTACCGTTCCGACCGAACAAAAGATTTACAAGATGTTTTTATCAACTACTTGCCTGCATTAAATAAAACGCACACCTATAACCTAGTTGCTACCCTGTATCCTTATGCTACACAACCAGTAGGAGAGGTTGCATACCAGGTAGACTTTCTTTACACTTTTAAAAGAAAATCAAAACTCGGTGGGAAATATGGGACTACGATAGGTGCGAACTTCTCTACAACCTATCAACCCAAAATGGATGCAAGTACAATCAATCCAAATGACTCCACAGGAATTGCCTATACGAGTACACCCTTTGTTATGAGTGATAGCCTATACTGGCAGGACATAAATTTTAATATCACTAAGAAATTTAATAAGAAATTTTCGGGAATCCTCAGCTATTACAATATCCAAATCAACAATGATGTTGCTAAAATCTCTAATGATGCGCAGGGGATTATTAATGCCCATATCGGCGTAGTGGAAATGTTATATAAAATAGCCCCTAAGCACTCTATACGCGCTGAATTACAAGGTCTGTTTGTTAAACCTCAAGGAAATGGAGAAAATGACAAAGGTGACTGGTTTACTGCTCTTGTAGAGTATACAGTATCGCCTCATTACTTTTTCAGCCTCATGAACCAATACAATTATGGGAATTCGGATGCTTCGAAAAGAGTAAATTATCCGATCGTTACTTGTGGATATATCAAAGAATCAACGCGATTCACGGTTTCTTATGGTAGACAAAGGGCAGGATTGTTTTGCGTCGGAGGTGTTTGTAGATTCGTACCTGCAAACAACGGCCTAACTCTTAGCTTCACTCAAAGTTTTTAATTATGCGTAATTTATTTTCAATCGGTATTCTTTTTCTCATTCTATGTTCTTGTGACCATGTGGAAAACCCTTATCCTCCAACGGTAAGTATTGACCTTGACACTTCTTTATATCCAGGTGATTGGTCGGATTATGAAAATAACGAATGGCCAACTTTTGCGGCAAATTCCAATACACAAAGAAATGTAATTATTGAGGATTTCACAGGGCACAAATGCGTGTTTTGTCCTGCAGCCGCAGAACTTGCACATGACCTTCATATGGCCAATTCGTCAAGCGTCTTTTCTGTTGGGATTCACGCAGGACCAGACGGCATTGGAGACTTTCAGTCTGTCTCACCCCCAGACTATCCCACAGATTTCACCAATCCGCAAGGCGTTGAAATCGGGCAGTATTTCGGTGAAAATGATGGGGGCTTTCCAGGGAATCCGAGAGGAACTGTAAATCGCGTTACAAATAGCACAGTTTTTCAAAGCCCAGCACAATGGACAAGTATGACTAATGAAATTATTACTAATAATGAATTAAAAGTAAACCTCCAGGCACAACTTAATTATTATGAAGCAACAAAAGGGGCATTCTTGCACGTTGAAGTTGACCCATTGGATGCAAATGTTACAGATAACCTATCTATTATGGTTTATTTACTTGAAGATTCGCTCGTAGGAGACCAGAAAATGTCAGATAATTCCCACAACTCCTCGTATACGCATCGCGATATACACAGAGGTAATTTAAATAATGAAACCTTTGGGCGCCAAATTACAAGCGAAAATTTAGTCAACGAAAAATATCTCATCAATTACAGTTTTGAAGTGCCAAACCAACTCGATGGAATATACAATGCCTCAAACATGCATTTACTAATTTGTGCTTTTAATCAAACAACTTGGGAAATCTATCAAGTCATCAAACAAGAAGTAGAGTAAGCAAACATTAACTGTTTTTTAACTTTTTTAGGTGAATTCCTCTTTTTTAATAGGGTTATTATATCTTATATTTGAAGGAAGACTAAAATATGGCTTTACGACAAAATCTTATTCAAAAACTCGAGCAAAGGCTTTCTCCTCAACAAATTCAATTAATGAAACTGTTGCAGGTTCCGACGATGGAGCTAGACCAGCGCATCAAACAAGAAATAGAGGAAAACCCTGCCCTTGAAGAAGGTAAGGAAGAATTTGATGAAGACTATTCAAACGAGGAAGAATTTGAAGAGAGAGAAACTGATGATTTTGATATCTCCGATTATCTTCAAGATGACGTAGCAGAATATAAAACAAGAGCAAATAATCAATCCAAAGATTCGGATGACAAAGTGATTCCTTTTTCGGGTGGAACTACCTTTCGAGAAAGATTAAATGAGCAATTGCAACTTTTAAAGCTTGCCGAGGGTCAAGAGTTAATCGCTAATATTCTTATCGGAAACCTAGATGAATCCGGGTACTTAAACAGAGACCTTGAGGCCATTGTTGATGACCTTGCTTTCTCTATGAATGTTCATGTTAATGAGGGACAGGTTTTAGAGGTTTTAAACATGATTCAAGATTTAGATCCTGCTGGAGTCGGTGCAAGAGACCTTCAAGAATGCTTGCTACTTCAAATTAACAGGAAACAGGACGGAAATATTGCAAAATTTACAGCGAAAACAATTCTTGAAAACCACTTTGAGGAATTCACCAAAAAGCACTACGAAAAAATTTCAAAAAAGCTAGAAATCGTAAATCAAGACTTAAAAGAAGCTATTGACGAAATATTAAAACTAAACCCCAAACCAGGAGGCGCATCAAAAGGGAGTAATAAGAACTTCCAACAAATTGTTCCTGATTTTATAGTTTACGAGAATGAGGGCCGGCTTGAATTAACAATCAATTCGAGAAATGCACCAGAATTGAGAGTAAGTAGAGAATATGAAACGATGCTAAGATCCTATTCAGAAGGTGCAAAAACGACAAAATCAGATAAGGAGGCGGTAAGCTTTGTTAAACAAAAGCTAGACAACGCCAAATGGTTTATTGATGCGATCCGTCAGCGCCAGAACACCTTGCTTCTGACCATGACAGCCATTATGCGGTTTCAAGAAGGTTATTTTATTTCAGGTGATGAAACACAAATGAGACCGATGATTCTAAAAGATATAGCTGATATTGTAAATTTGGATATCTCTACAGTTTCTAGAGTTGCAAACAGTAAATTTGTACAAACTCATTTTGGTGTGTTTTCATTAAAATTCTTCTTCTCTGAATCTCTTTCTACTGATAGTGGCGAGGAAGTATCGACAAGAGAAGTGAAAAAGATTCTGTCTGAAGCTGTTGATTCTGAAAATAAAAGAACACCATTTACCGATGAGAAACTTATGACTTTATTAAGAGAAAAGGGTTATAACATCGCTCGACGAACCGTAGCCAAATATAGAGAACAACTCAATATTCCTGTCGCTAGAATGCGCAAAGAACTGTAATGCGGATTCTGTCTAAAGTAGTTTCATGGATCTTTCTACCACTATTCATGCCTTTCTACGGATTACTTTTAACAATCTATATCCCATCTCAAGAAGCAATCATTAGCAACCCTTCCTTATTTGATTTATCCGGAGCGCTGAAAATACAAATCCTATTTTTATTCCTTGTATTTACAGCACTTGCACCTGGTATGTCGTTTGTCTTAATGTTTAAAAGAGGCCTGCTATCATCAGTAGAAATGGATGAACGAAAAGAGCGTCTTTTTCCACTTTTCATTATGTTATCATATTGTATTTTGCTCTTTTTTTTATTTTGGAAAAAAGCACCAGATTACCTGCTTCCTATTTACGTTTATTCTTTGCCGTTAACAGGTGCATTGGTGGCATTGGTTTTTATTATAATTACATCAAATTATAAAATATCGTTGCATGCTGCCGGTGCAGGAATGCTTACAGGCTATTTATTTGCTTTCGGAGGAAATCAAATGATATTTAATATATGGATTATCTTTATTGGTGTTTTGTCTTCTGGCCTGATATTATCAGGGAGATTGTATCTGAATAAACATACACCCAATCAAGTCTACAGCGGTTGGGTAATTGCATTTTTAGTTACCTATTTCTCAACAATTGGATTTCCTTTATTTATCTAGAAACTGCTGAAACCATTCGAGAGCCATTTTAAAGACTTGAGTTTTTTCAGGTTCGTTATGGATTTCATGAAACAGTTCATCCCAAATATGCAGCTTGACATTATCCATTGCATTGGAATGAAAATCCTTGGTTCCCGCGGGGGAAGTCAAGCGGTCTTTCGCTCCATGCATCAATAATAAGGGTGTTGTTATCTCTGCCGCCCTATCAATTGCATCAATAGCAGCTTGATGAATATTTACAAAAAAAGATGCTGTTATTTTATCGTGAACAAGAGGGTCATTTTGATACTCTATAAGCACCTGAGGGTTTCGTGATAGAGCCTCTTGCTCTAACTCGGTAGGCTGACTCAGTCCAGGATAAATATTTGCAGAAATCCTAGCGAGTGAAACTTTCCATTTAGGCGGCTCGAAGCCAAGCCTTAGATATGGTCCAGTAACAATTGCTGCGGTTACAGTTTTTTTGTTTCTTATTAAATAATTTAGCACGAGGTTGCCTCCCATACTATGTCCATAAATAAAGAAAGGAATTCCTGAAAATTCTTCTTTTAAAGTACCAATCGTATTTTTTAAATCAGACATCATCAAATCAAAACTTGCCATATGACCTCGTTTTCCTTGAGACCTACCATGTCCTCTCAAGTCAATGGCTATCGAAACAATATTTGCGTTTTTAAAATATTCGGCTACATGAGCATAACGCATCGCGTGCTCTCCCATTCCATGTACAAAAAAAACGACTGATCTTGGGTTAATTACATTAGATTTATAGAGTTGAATCTCCAAATCATCCTCCGTTTTTACTTTTTTAAATTGCTGCATTCTTGTTTTTTCTTTACATCTCAATGTAACTAAATAAATTTATTCTCTGGCCATACAATGCCCATACTTGGTTGAAAGAGATAAAAGCATGAGTAAATTTCATATATACTCTTATTCTTTTACATATTCGTAATATCTAAACTATTAACTCTTTTACTAATCACTAATATTATCGCTTGCGGTGTGCTCTTCGCACCCCTGGTGTTTTTTTAAGCTATCACCTGAAATGGTACAAAGCTTAAATCAAACGTCTAGTACTTGTTATGCCAATACATATCAATTCAAGGGCACGGCAAATATTAATGGAAGTTGTATAGACATGAATGCTTCAGGTAACTTTTCAGCAAGGCTATTTATAAATCTGAAGTACAATTAATTTATATCAAAATCTTAAATTGAAGTTCAATTTTAGTTCAACCCAACTCACAGGAGACGGAATTGCCTTTTTTCTTCAAAGTGAAGGATTCAATGCCCTGGGATGGAACATTTAAAGGGGAATCCTCTATACTTTACTATTAAGTACTTTAGTATTAAAATAATCACAATTCAAAACCAAATCCAAACTGAATTGTGAGTATCATAAAATAAAAAAAGCCTCCTGAACGGGAGACTTTTTCTATTCGATAAAGGCTAAAACTTATCTAACTATTAACTTCTGTGTATTTAAGTGCTTGTAAGCATCTGTTAAGTTGATGAAATACATTCCTGGATTCAAGTCTTCAACTTTGTATGTGTTC
>Ga0315320_10000118_pt1 | contig 60748 bp, 48 predicted proteins | sample M140m21515metaG_FD_203458 | JGI IMG/M metagenome (GOLD analysis project Ga0315320, IMG submission 203458) | Ammonia-oxidizing marine archaeal communities from Monterey Bay, California, United States - M1 40m 21515 | ecosystem: Environmental > Aquatic > Marine > Coastal | place: USA: California... | reverse complement strand
TTCATCAGAAATTATAAATTAGAATTTGGTAACGAAAGTGGTGATTTTACTGATAACGAAGATCTTTCTGTAAGAAAACTTACATTAACCAATGAATTTGGAAATGGATTCTTCACTCTTGGACAAAACATTCGTACCAGAGATACTAAAGCAGAAGTTCTTGGATTCAATCAAGCACAAAAAGTAGTTTACCTCGGTAAACTTGGTAATAGTTTAGTAAGTGGAACAGATGCATATACAGTTAACTTTAATGCTGGTGCTCAAATCAATACTTACAATAAAAAGTATGGTTCTGGTTCTTTAGCTCTTTCTAAGGGAACTGGTGTTCATGCATTTGTAAGTGGAACTGCAGATTCTATTTCTGATGGGTCTCTTACATATACTGCAGCTACAGGAACAACATACGACCCATTTACTGGAGTCTTATTATTAGAGATTGGAGCGCACGCGCTTACCACATCGGATACAGTAACTATTACCGATAACACACTTACATTCACTTGTGCATCTGATAATAATACTAATAATTACACATATCCTCGTGCTACTGATCCTGCCTCTGGTAGTGCTCGTGCTATTAGTGCAGTTACCGCTACCACAATTACGGTTAATGTGGGCGCAGTTCCTATTGACGAATATCTAGATATTGCAACGGCATCTAATTTTGGTTTTGGTACGGGTGAATTTACTATTGAATGCTACATCAAAACAACCACTATTGCTACAGGAGCAAAAGTTATTTGCGACTTTAGGTCTGCAGTCAACGATTCTGCTGCACAGTTGGTCCTTAATGGCAATACAATTCAGTACAATAGAACTAACGGTGGAATCACTATTAATGGCGCTACAACGCTCCTAGTAGACACCTGGTATCATGTTGCAGTGTCTAGAACTGCAGGTGTTGTAAGACTTTATTTGGACGGCGTACAGCAAGGTACAGACACTGCTGACGTTACCAACTATGGAACGACTAGACCCGTACATATCGGTTCTGATTATGCTGGCAGTGATAATTTCGCTGGATACATTGACGAATTTAGAGTTTCTAATATTGGTCGCTATGCTGCTGCCTTTACTCCACGTAATGGCATGTTCCAAGGTGATACAAATACAAAACTATTACTACACTTCGACGAAACACAGGGAGCAACATCTGTTCAAGATTGGTCTGGTATTGAAGACTTTACCAAAGGTGAGTTCTTTAACAATGATGCAATTAAAGCAAATACTGATGCTAACGGTAGTGCAGTAGTTGCTGGATTCACTGGAAATTCTCACAGATACTTGGATGCTGCAACTTTACTAGAGAAGAATGCAGTCTTTGTTGCAAAAGAAACTGTATCTCTACTGAGATCGAGATATCCAGAACTTGTTGTTCCAGGTACTCGCTTTACTCCAACTGGTGCAACTTATGATGCTGCAACTGGTCTATTGTCATTGACAGTGACTGGAAATACGTTTACAAATGGTGGAACAATAACTCCCACAACTGCATCTTACGTTCCTGCAACGGGTGTATTGACCATCACGAGGGCTGGTCATGGTGTGATAAATGGTGACAAAATTAATATTAAAGTTGGTGGTATTACATTCACATGTGCTACAGATAGTAATGCCACAAATCATCCTTATCCCCGTTCCACAGACCCTGTTGCTGGTAAATGGTTGACAGTTTCTAATGTATCTGCAAATACATTTGATGTTAATGTTGGTATTTCTAGTGATACATCATCACATACTTTTGTTAGTGCTTTAACGGATGCGATTACTGTTGAGAAAGATAGAATTAAGATCAATGATAATGCATTGACCTTTACTTGTGCGATGGATGGAAATGCTACTAATAAGACATATCCTCGTGTAACGGATCCAGCATCTAAGGATGTTGCTCTTCCAATCGTATCTTCTAGCAGTAATAATTTAACAGTTAATGTTGGACCTTCTCCTTTAGTTAATTTCCAACCATCTACTGCAACATATGATCCTGCAACTGGTGCATTCGTAATGACGATTGCTAATCATACAATCAATGCTGGAACTGATATTAGATTGTCTGCCAACGCATTTGCATTCACCTGCACTCAAGATGGTAACACCTTAGAGAAAACATATCCTCGTGTAACGGATCCTGCATATAATACTTCTCTTGCAGTTACTGCAGTCGGAACATCAACACAAGATATTGGTAGTGCAACATATGATCCTGCAACTGGTATTCTAACAGTCAATACTTCTGGTGCTCACTCATTATCAACTGGTAATAGAATTCAAATTGCTGACAATTCATTAACATTCACATGTGCTTATGATAGTAATGCCACAAATCATACATATCCAAGACAAACTGATCCTATCAGGGGTGAGTGGGTTGCAGTAACGGTTGTTGATAGTGATACATTTACAATCGATATTGGAAAATCTAGTGATACATCTACACACGCATTTGTATCTGCAACTACTGGCGCACTAATCAAACAAACTGGAACTGTAACTATTAACGTTGGAGTTTCTGCACAGGCAGATCAATATGCTCATACCTTTGTATCTGCTGCAGCAAATGCAGTTGTTACTGGTGGTAACTACTTACATACATTCGTATCTGCAGTCACAGACAGTGTTGCTGCTGATGAAGGTATTAATTGTGAAGATGATATTCAGGATATTGTTAAATCTATTGTTGAAGATCTTCGCAATGGTACAAACAATCACATCTGGGATGCCGCAGCACTATATGTTGATAGAACAGACCTCAATGCTATAGCTCTTAACCATGTTGAGACTGAGATTGATGAAACTGTATGGGCATATAATAAAGTTGGAGATATCATTCCTTATATTGTTAACAACGTTCTTTGGAGTGTATCTGGTTCTCATGGTGTAACACAATTTACTGATACTACTCTTACCGATTCTGATAATACAGTATATGCACAATTCACTCCTACGGGAGCGACATATGATTCGGCAACAGGTGATATGGTTCTGACCATTGGTAGTCATAGTTTAACTACTTCAGACCAAGTTTCTATTGCTGCAGGAAGTCTTACTTTCACCTGCAGTTCCGACAATAATGAAACACAGCATTCATATCCCAGAATTGACGACCCCTTCTACAATAAAGTTCTTGCCATTACTGCAGTAGCTGCTACTACAATTACAGTCAATGTTGGTATTTCTCCTGAGGGTCAAAGATATACTCATGTATTTGTTTCTGCCTCTTCCAATGCTATTAGTAAGTTAAATTACTCTACAGGAGACTGTGCTGATGTTAAGACTACGGTAGATAATTTACTTGATATTGTAATTGACACTCTAACTAATGCTGACCTTGCTTCTCCAGTTGATCACTTAGGAACAATCACTAGAGTTGCTCCTACTGTTGAGTTTATCGGTGCTACGGTAGATGAATACTTAGAGATTCCTTTCGATGGTGATTATGTACTGAATAGTAGCGATACCCTCTACACTAATAAGATTGATGAAGCATCACAATATAGATTCCGTGATGCTGCAAATCTTATTAATTATAATAGAACGGCAATTGTTGATAAAGCAGCAGCAGATATGATTTCTAGATATCCAGACCTTTCTTTGGATATGCCAAGAAATACTGATGGTAGTGGTTCTGGAACTGAAAGATGTAAGCAAGACCTTGGATTAATCCTTGATGGTATTGCTAAAGACATTGAAAATGGCGGCAATAAGAATACACTTACTGCTGGTAAGTTCTATCTTGGTAATAATAATGAAATTCAGCATGTTAGATTGCAGTTATTCCAATCGATTTATGCTCATGAGCGTCTTGGTTTCTATTCCAAGCAAGCAATTACTGGTGACTTAACCAGTGATAATACTACAGCACTAATTATTGGTGATTGGGGTATTACAAATGATGCAGGTAACTGTGCAAACGTCCAATCTGCAATTGATACTTTAACTACTCAGTTAAATGATCTTATTGCTCCTACTGGTGCTGATTTTGCCACTGCAGCAGATAGACTATACTTCAATAAAGAGTATATTGCTACTGAAGCAACAGGACTTACTGATGCTGAGTTTACTTATATCTTAAATGGTATTACATACAGAGCATTCGATTATCCTGGCGTTGGTACTGCAGGCAAAACAAAATGTGAAAGAGACCTCAAACTCATTCTCCTTAGTGCTATTTCTGACCTTCAAACTGGTGGCACCAATAGTACAATTGAAGCAATCGAGTTATACTTAACTGCAAATCTCTCTATTGACCATATTGAAGAGCAACTGACATCTACGATTTATGCAATCGAGAGATTGAGAGGACTTGGTATTTCTGCTATAGAAAACGTTCTTTATAATGCTGGTAGTGTGGTATCTGCTGGACAGTATGCTGCATTACATACAGCAGAAACAGCATATCGTGATGCAATATCTGTAACTGATATTGAACCAGTTAAAGCAAAGTTTGGTGAGTTAATTGATATTGCAGTTAAGATTCTTTCTCCTGCAGGTATCAAAGGTAGATATGCTGCTCAACAGATTCTCTTCAATAAAAATTACTATAAGACCGAACTTGCCCTAACAATTGATAATGAGTTTGGGACAGGCAGTTGGGTTTATAATGATTATGTTGATGGAATTATCGATAATCTCTCTCATGATTTTGTAATTACCGATGTGACTTCTGGTAATACTCAACAATCAAGAAGAATTGCTGTTACTAAACAGGGTGTTATTAGTGAACTTCAGTTTACTTCTGGTGCTGGTTATAGAACCACTCCTACGATTACAATTCCTGCACCTGTATCTGGTGGAATTACAGCAACAGCAACAGCAGTATTAGAAGCATCTGGTTTAATTGATGCTATCACTATTGATAGTGCTGGTTCTGGATTTGATATGCCTCCAGTTGTTATTATGTCTGGTTCTAATGTATCGAATGATGGCATTACGGCAACTCTTTCTGGAGGTACTGTTAATTCTCTAACTTATGATGGTCGAGTATTCGATGCCGACGATTTCATTGGATTTGGTAGTGGTACTGAAGTTACCGATAGTGGTTCTGCTATTGGTACTGTTGGTGGGTTTAAGACTGGCGTCAGACACATTAAATTTGGTGCTGCAAGTGGTACTCGTGAAGCAACCGTATCTGATACCAATACCGAAAACTTAGACACTATCAGAGTATATGTCATTGCTGGTACTGGTTCTAATGGTGCTGCTGCACCTGGTGATAATGAGGACTTGAAGTTCCAATATTCCACTGACCAGGGCGGCACTTGGACTAATGCAGCAACTTTAATTTATGGCGGTTCTAATGGTGGAGCACAGAACTACACTAACTTCTCTGAAATTACTCCCGTCACGGTTTCAGTTCCTGTTGGAGCAAAAACCGAGGCAACTAGATTTAGAATCATCCAACCAACTTATACTGATGGATTCTTATATGACCACTATGCTGTTACTAGACTTGGTTTAGTAAGCAATAGTAAGCAATTTGAAGGTGTAGTAACTCTTAGTTTCGAGAATGCTCCTTCTGATTCTGGAACAACTACGGATCCTACAGCAACATTTAGCACTTTGAGAGTAGTTGAAAATATCATCATTACCGAACGTGGTAGAGGTTATGTTCCTGCAACTCCTCCAACCGTTACAATCAGTGGTGGTAGTCCTGACAGTGCAGCAACAATTACAAACGTTAACGTTGTTCTTGATACTGCAAGATTTAATAAAGGAGAAACTGTCACTTCTAGCGGTGGCGGAACTGCAACTGTCTTGGAAGATGTTGAATCCGTAATCTTTATTGGAAGTGTTACAGGTACGCTATTTGCTGATGGCGATTCTTTAACTGGTAGTATTAGCGGAACTGTTGCTGACATCAACGTCAGTGGAGTTGGTAGTGAGTTTGATTATTACACTAATGTTGGTAATATCCAGACATTTGCGGATGCTAGACTAATTACTTCGCCAATTGAGGGTGAATTCTCAACCACAAATCTATATACTAATCCTGAAGCATTCCAAGTCAATTGGACTCAGACTCGAACAACATTTGCTGCTAATACTGCCGTTGCACCAGATGGCACACTTACTGCAGATAAACTAAGAGCATCTACTGATGATGCTACACACATCGCTTCTAGAGATTATGCATTAGCGTCTTCCAACACATTCGATGATGGATCTCTTACATTCGATAATTCCTCCAACTCTTTTGATGAAGGTTCTTTAAGTGAAGGTGAGTCCCAAGTTTATACAATATCCACTTTCGTTAAGAAGGGAGAATATGAAAATGTTAGATTTGATGTCCGATTAGACACTGGAACACCTGGTGTACAGAGATTGTTCTTTGATGTCGATCTTAACAATGGTGATACTGGTTCTATCTTCCAACCTCAAGGTGGATTGATTGTTAAAAATAGAGAACTGTTAACTGTCAAAGAAATTGTAGTTAATACTAGATCTGCTATGACAGGAACTTATACAGGAGTTACTGGTTCATCGACTGGTGGACTTGGTGGAGTATTTGATATTGTCATTGACCACGAAAATGCACCAAATACTGCAGTAGTTACCGTTACTGATGGTGGTTCTGCATGGATTATAGATTCGGAAATATTGATTGATGGTGTCAGCATTGGTGGCGTATCAGGTCAAGATAATTTGAGATTTAATGTTGCCACCACAGAACCTGCTGGTGTGGGTGTTATTCCTTACGGTAATGGATGGTTTAGAGTCTATTCTACTATTGAATTCTCATTCGGATTCAGTAGCATTAGAAATCGGATACTCATGCGAGGTCCTAATAACGTCCCCACCTTTGCTGGAAACGGTAGTGATGGCATTTATCTTTGGGGTTCTAAACTCAATAAGGGGCAATTTGATGCTTATACATCTGTCGGTGGTGAAGTGTTCTATTCCAACTCTGAATATAACGCTAAGAGATATACTTTAGAAGTCCTAGAATCATATCTAGAATCTGCACTTGACGGAACCTTAACTTCTCCAGCACCACAATCAACATTCTTGGCATTTGATAATGCTACTTGGAGAGCGGGATATGACACCGACCCGTTCTTAAGAATTGCCAGAGAAAATATAGACTTCTACAGACAGCAATTAGATAATGCAACATATTATGTTGGTGTCACTCAAAACAGTGGTATTGTAGTTCCATCTAAGGAATATGGAATTACATACGTTCCTCCTGGAATTTCTGGTGGTCTTGGTAGAGCAGATTTCTTCTATGGTTTGTATAGTGATGCCAATGCTGAAATTAAGAGAATCAATGTAAATGAGGCGAAAATCGCTAAAGTTTATAAGAGATTCCGTATTGATGGAGATATTACTGATGGTCCATTCACGATGGGTGAGGCAGTTCAGAAACAGGGAGATGCCACTATAACTGGTACAGTATATCAATTCCATGAAGATGAAAATTACAAGTATCTGGATGTCGAAGTTACCGCAGGAACCTGGCAAATCTCTGATGTTATTGTAGGTCAGGCAAATACCACTACGGCAACGTTGAGTTCGATTGAAGATAGACTGCATGTTATTAAACTTGTGGGTGATTTTACTGAGGATATTCCTTTCCTTGGTTATACCTCTGGTCAGACAGCGCAACCTACAACGTTCTTGAGAAGTGAAGCAGCAGTTCTCGATAATTCTGGCGGTAGATTGACTGTAGATACTGAGACTTTAGTTGGCACCTTTGATAAAACCGCTGTTGTATATGGTGGCACAACTGACTTGTACATCGAAGTTCAGTCATACCAAGGACTTGACGTTACAATCGGAGATAGAATTATCTCAGGTGGTTATGTTCGCTTTGGTGTAAATTCTGCCGCTGATTTCACTGTAGGCAATTATGTTTACAAGTATGTTGGTGGTAAGGATGCTAGCAAGCGAGCTATTATTACGGGAGTTGACACCGTTAATAATTATGTTTATGTTGCACCTATTGATGGTGATTTCACAATTACTGAGCAAATCGCAGACTTTGGTACTGGGGGCGGCGGTGTAAATTATGAGGCACTTGCGACAATCTCTACTAAAATTACTGTTGAGGGTGGAGCATCTGCTAGGATTAATAACATCAGTGCCGTTGGTATTAACAAGCGCCTCTTCTTAAATGAAATCGTGGGAGCTTGGACAGAAAATGATTATGTTATTGCTGCTGATAATTACAAGTCTGTAATTTTGGACCTTGTTACTTCAAATGCTCGCGTTAAGAGAGCATCTAAAGGATTTGATGGTGTACAAACTACCTTCAATCTTACTATCAGTAACGGAACAGCATATCTACCTGACCCTGCAGGTCATATGCTCATCTTCGTTAATGGTATCCTACAACCTCCTGGTGCAGGTAATGCATATAATGCATTCTCTGATAAGATTCAGTTCGCTGAACCTCCTGATATCGGGTCCACCTTTACAGGATTCTATGTTGGTAAATTGAGACAACTTGATAACATTGGATTCGAGTTTGATTCTTTACGCCAGTCATTTAACCTCAAGAGAGATGAAGTGTTCTACTCATTGACACTTACGGAAGGTGTTAGATCTAGTACTATCAGACCAGAAAATAATATTATTGTTTCCTTGAATGGAGTCATTCAAGAACCTGGAGTTGGTTTTAGTATCGTTGGTTCGAGGATTATCTTCTCTGAAATTCCTCGCGTAGGTTCTACATTCGTAGCGTTCTCATACGTTGGTTCTGAAGCTGACGTTGATGCTTCGGAAGTTGTTCCTCCTATCGAACCAGGAGATTTACTTTCCATTGAAGGTGAAACTGAAGACCGCGAGGTTGCTGTTATTGAATCGTCCAACTCCTTGATTACATTCGATTATCTTGGGTCTGTATTTGGACAAAATGCTGAGGCAACAGCAGTTCTTACTAATGGATTTATCGAAACCGTCAGTATTACTGCACCAGGTTCTGGTTATACTTCACGACCTATTGTGAGAGTTGACTCTATCAGTGGATTTAACGCACAGATTAGGGCAATCGTTGGTATTGCTAATGTGGAAGTTAATTCTGTTGGCAGTAGCTACAAGAATCCTAATGTCTTAGTTGAGAGTGAAGTTCCTGATGATTGGACCGCACCAAATCTCGCAGATTACGGTGAAGAGATTATTGATCCTGAGGTCCTCCCATAACATATAAATAACTAAAAACCTACAACGATGACAAAACAATCACTTGGTTTAGGTACTACAGCAAATGACAACACGGGGGATACCCTTCGTGTTGGTGGTGATAAAATTAATGACAACTTTGATGAAATTTATTCTGCTTTTGGTAACGGAACTAATCTAACCCTTAACGTTAGCAACGCTGCAACAAACCAAGTGTTGAAGTATAACGGAACCAGTTTTGTACCTGGAGATCTAGGTCTCCTAACAACAGCATTAGATGTAAATAATAATAATATTACATCATCAAGTAACAATAACATTTCTTTAGTTCCAAATGGTACTGGAGATTTGAGGATTGTTGCAGGTTCTATCACTTCAACCTTTGATGGTGATGATGGGACCGTAGATTTTCCTACAAAAATTAGATATATCAATGAATACACCAGTCTTGGTGTAGCTCCTGCATCAGCAACATATACTGGATATTTTTTCACTGTTGACGGAGATGACAACCCCTATGTAAATATTAATGTAACTGCGGGTGGTGTTGGTGATACTGCAGCGAAGATAGCGACAGAATATTCGAGTATTGATTTTTTAAATGATGTTGACACTACTACAGTTGCACCTGCTAATGACCAGGTATTAAAGTGGAGTGCTTCTTCCAGTAAGTGGATTCCTCAAGACGACCAGTCTGGACTCACAGCATTAAATTTGTTCCAAACTGTTACTGCTGATACAGGTAGTACTACTGCAAACAGTGGAACTGATACTTTAATTATTGCGGGAGGCACTGATATTGATACAGCAATTGTTGGAGATACTGTAACAGTTAATTTTTCTGGAGTTGTTCCAAGTACATTAGATACTCTATCAAATGTTGATTTGAGTAGTCTGGTGCAAGGTGATAGTTTCTATTATAACGGCACAAATTGGGTTAGAAGTCAAAGTCCTTTAACTTGGTTTGAACTGGGTTCTAATGGATTTAATCACTTTACTTTTAGTGGTGCTGGATTTCCTGTAACACAAGATGACCCAACCATTTACGTTTATAGGGGATTCACTTACGCTTTTGACAATAGTTCAAATGGCGCAAGTCATCCATTGAGAATTCAATCAACAACAGGACTTTCTGGGAATCCATACACTGTTGGACAGTCTGGTAATGGTACTTCAGTTCTCTATTGGACTGTTCCTATGGATGCTCCTACAACACTGTATTATCAGTGTACCGTACACGCCGCCATGGCTGGCACTATCGTCGTAGTAAACTAATAAAGTAAATGGCAAGAACAGTTCCTGGCTCTGGCGCAGAGATTAAACCAATCTTTGACAAATTATTTGGCGTTCGCGCAGTAGAGGTTATTAATCCTGGAAGTGGATATGACCCTGAAGATCCTCCAAGATTAACGGTCACTGGTTGTGGGACACCTAGTGAAGAATGTTTACTATATCCTATCATTGATGGTCCTTCAGGTAAGATTGTTCATGTACGTGTTCTTAGTAGGGGTAGGGGGTATGACCCATTAAGACTTAATATTATCCCCTCGGCAGAAACTACTGGTGTTGTAGATTCTTTTGATGTTAATAGAATTTGGCAAAGTCATCCAAACTCACCAACTTTAGGAACCTTCCAATCCGATACGGATAGACTCAGAATTGTATCTGATAATGACCCCAAACCCGCTGATATTTTCTCAGAACGTTCTGGTGGAGCGGGTTCTATTGTAGATAGAAGTTTCGATCAAACTTTCATTTATAGAGGGGGTAAGCAAGTACCTTTTGGTCAAAATAGACCTTTTCAGAAGAATAAATCACTTGGCATTATGGCCAATGGTACATTACTCCATACACCAGAATGGGGAAATGCAGTTGGTGGTGCTCCAGAAGGATTTGAATTAGATACAGTCTATAATGATAACCCTAAGAATACTGATGTATACGATGGAATTATCGATAATCAAACTTATTACTATCAGTCATCTAAATTAGTTGAGCATTTTAAAACTACACATGGAGTGCTTGATTGGGGATTGCATGAAGTTTTTACTTGGAATGTAAAAACTGAAGTTGATAATGTATTACTAACTGTATCTGGTATTGATGAAGTTCTTAATCCTATGGAGGTAGGAAGAACAGTATTAAAGATTGGGGATAATTCTGTATCTGGAGAAATTGCAAAAATTATAAGAGATGGTAATAATTTAATCACCTCAGTCTATATTAGACAAGTAACTGGAGTGTTTACTGTAGAAGATAGAATATTGGGTTCTACTGGATTTTCATTCACAGTTTCTACAGAACCCACAACATTCCCTGCAGGTATTTTTTATATTGACTTTGGCGTAGAGGCTGAGGAGTTTGGACCTTTTATTGCAGGACAATATTATCTCGCTCCAGAGAATATTAAAGTTAAACGGAATTATGTAATTATTTGGAATCAGGATGATCCTAGTAATCAAGTTAGTGATACTTTTCCTTTTGGACATCCAATGCAATTCAGTACCACACAAGATGGTATATTGAATGCTGGTACTTTATATTATAATAGTACTGGAGCATCAGGTGCTCTCGGAACCGATTATGAAAATCCGTTCCGAGCATTATTCATTATGAATGCTGACGAAACTAATAGAATTTACTATTATTGTCAGTATCACCGTTATATGTCTGGTTATGCTGGGCATGAAGGGTATATGGTTCTTGATACTGAAATTGAAGATGAAGAACCCGAAAATAATTATTATATCAGAGATTACTACAATGAAGATGTTGTAATTCTACCTGATGAGATTCAAACTCAGTATACAGGTTCACTCGCTAGTTTTCTGAACATAGGAATTGAAGATGGTGGAAATGGTACTGGAACATCTGGTGGATTTGATATTGGTAGGCATATTGTATTTGGAAGACAAGCTGGTAACAGACAACTCAGACTATATTTAGATCTCCGCAATGTGTCTACGTTGACATTTGAAGTTATCAGGGGAACTGATACCAATGGCGGCGAAAATCCTGATAATGTTCAAGAAAGTCTTAGAGTCTTTTTTGGTGGTACTGCATATGGTTCTAGTGTCCTAGTTTCATATAACAACTATAACTTCGATACTTTAAATAGTGTAACTATAAGTATTCCTCCAGACTCCAGAAAAGAAAATCAACTTGTTTACGTTTACCAATTTGGCAACAGTGGTACTGGTTTTGATTCTTATGGACTTAAGTCTATAACTTATGGTGGTGGAGTACAGGATTTATCTCGTCATCCTGACGGACATTCTAAAATTTTGGGTATGTCCTTTGACGGTTATCCCATTTATGGACCATATGGATATTTTGGATCTAATAACTCTGTAGTAAGAGCATCCTCCTCATATCGTCTCAAATCTGGTATTGAAGTAGACGGAGCAAGACCCGAACAAGTTGCTGCAGAAACAGTCACGTATGCTGTTACTGTTAGTAATAATAAATTTTTATATGATGCTGCCTCTCCATCCTTCCTGAATCTGAAGCGAGGTAAAACTTACGTTTTCAATCAGGATGATTCTTCTAATGATGGAAATATTTTACTACTATCTACTGCTGAAGATGGTTGGCATCCTGCATCAGACCTTTCAGATATTGCAAATAAACTGAATTTATATGAACATCCAAGTATTACATACACTCTGGATGGTTCTTCTGTAACTTATGACAATTATATTTCGGGATTTATTTCTGCAACTACAAGGTCATTAACTATTGCAATGCCTTCGGACTCACCTAGAGTTTTAAATTCTTTTAGTTATGCTAATGCATCCTATGGAATAAGAACTGTTCAAGATGGTTATGCCATGGGTAGTCTTTATCAAGATTACATTTATGATGAGACTGCAGGCACCCTAGATGAACATAATGGTAGTTACATATCTACTCCAGAATATCCTAATGGAACATATGCATATTTTTTAACAGAAGATTCTTCAGGCAATCCAACTTTTCCATATTGCGTCGGACCAACATATTTTGGAACACCTTTGTTTGAAGGTGATACTGTTCCAGATTTAGCAACAGAAGTTCCCACTATTGCTGAGGGCAATGTAGTTTTAGAAGACGATGGAACTGTATCATACATTCAAATGACTAAAACTGGAGATGGATATTTTTCTCCTGCAGTGGCACAAATTATCGGTGGAGAAGGTTCTGGTGCAACCGCATCTCCTGTAGTTCAATCAGTTACAGGATTGACTCTACTTAATGAAGGTAGATCATTTGCAACCCCTCCAACTTTGATATTTGAAGGTGGTGGTGGACAGGGTGCTCAGGGTGCTGCCTCTATTAGTTCTTTAGGCAAAGTTACGAGTATCAATATTATTGATGAGGGTGATTTTTATCAAACTTCCCCATACATCTTAATTGATGGTGGAGGAGGACAGGGTGCGAAGGCAATTGCCAATATTAATCAAGGTGTAATAACGAGTATAGATGTTCTTGACCAGGGTGGTGGTTATGTAAATCCTCCTAATATCATCTTCACAAAACTGATTAACTTGAAGAGGACTACAAAAGCCAGACAATCATTCAATAGTGCTTTCCAATACCTTACTGGTCTTACTAAAGATATTGATGCATCTTCTGAAGAAATTTTTGTATCATCTACAGATGCATTCCCTGGTTCTGGTACATTCCTTCTCAATAATGAGATTGTTACATATACTGGAAAAAGCAGAGGAAAGTTTACAGGTCTTACTAGAGGAACCAACTTTAATTACGACCAAAGGATAATTCTTGATACATCACAAGATGTTGCTGGTATTTCCAACTACAACTTTAATGTTGGTGATAGAGTTATTAGAAGGGTTGAAACTGCTAGTAGTAAGATTGCCAAGGTTTACGATTGGAGACCAAGCACTAGGGAATTATTTGTAACTTTTGAAGTTGACGAACTGGCATTTATTGATGCTGGTATTGCCTCTACAGAAGATGCCATTGTTCAATTTAATGCTGGATTACCAGAAAGTGCTGGAGGATCAGCACTTCCACATACAACAGAAGTTAGTATAGGTTCTCAAATCTTTAGATTGCAGTTGACTGGAATTGTAACTGTCGATGATATCGACTTTGTTGACATTGCAGAGAACGATGGTGCTGGAGATGGTATTCCTGATTTGTCAAATGCAGGAACGGATTACGAAAATCAAATTAGTTTAGACGGCGGAATCTTCAATTCACTATATGGTATTGAAGAAACACAAGGTGGTACAAATACCACTCTATTTGCTATTGGTGATAATATCCTAGATGCAACTCCATTCCCTGAGCAAAAATTCGCAACTGTTTCTACTGCGGGTGGATTGTCCGAGGGTGTCGAACATTCAGCACAAGTTAAGATTACCTTAGATAAGGCCGATGGAAATGGTCAAAATTATGGAGTGAATGAGATTGTAACAGGCGATCTTTCTGGAGTTACTGGAACAGTAGTTTCTTGGGATACTTCAACGGGTATATTGGTTGTTCAAAGTATTACACCATTTAATACAGGTAATGTTAATATTGGTGTTAACGGTTTCCTAAACGAATTTTCTGCTAGGAGTTCAATTGTCGATATCGTTGTACAAGAACCTGGTACAAACTATTCAGCACCACCAACTGTAGTTATTGAAAATGCTGGTGATATTCAATCAACAGCGGTTGCAGTAATGACAGTAGCAGGTGACCAAGTTAGTTCTGTAACTATTAGTAATGGTGGATATGGTTATAAGCAGGAAATTACAACTAATATTTTACACCCAACAATTACATTTACTAATGATGTATCAGATACAACTGGTTCTGGTGCGATAGCATATGCTATCTTAGGAGGTGAGAAAATAGCAGGTAGTGCTGGTGCTTCTTATCGCATTAAAAATATTGAATATCAGACGGTTGTACAAACCTCATAAATAGACTAGTAGAGGAACGTATCCCCTTATCAAATGGCAGCTTTACTTACTGATCAGTTTAGAATTTATTCCGCGAATAAATTTATCAAATCGCTTGAAGGTCCCGATGCTAACCAAAGCGATGCAGCTGCGGGTGAGGACAGAGACAGAGTGTACCTATTCATTGGTAGACCCCAATCTTGGGATAATGAAAATTCTCCCCCTCAAGCAGTAGATTCTTTTCAAGAATTCTCAAATTCTTTTGATGACATGATTTCTCTGAAGCGAGTTCTTGCTTCAGACACAATTCAGGTTGTTAGGAGAATCGATTGGGTTTCTCCCGAAGAAACTACGGGTGGACTAGGTTTTACTTATGACATGTATCGTCATGACTATTCTCCTAGTAAGACAGCATCTTCTGGTGCCACTAAATTATATGATTCGGATTTCTATGTTGTAAATTCTCAATATCAGGTATATAAGTGCATTTATAACGGAACTTCCCCATCAGATCCTAACGGCAAACCTTCTACAGTTGAACCTACTGGTACTTCTACATCTATTATTACTACTGGCGATGGATATCGTTGGAAGTATATGTACACTATTCCAGTTGCTTCAGTTCTTAAGTTTTTCTCCAACGATTACATGCCCGTCTTTGCAAATGACGCGGTAAGAACTAATGCTGTTGCTGGAGAAATTGATAGCGTTGTTATCAACTCTTCTGGTTCTGGATATAATAATGGAACTTATGATAATGTTGCCATTAATGGCGATGGTGCTGGTGGTAGATTATCTATTGTTGTTGATGGTGGTAAGATTATTTCTTCTACCGTTACATCTGGTGGTACTGGATATACATTCGGTAAAGTTAGTGTAGATAATATTACTGGTATTGGTACAGGTACTGGTGCTCAAATTGACGTTATTATTCCTCCCCCAGGTGGACATGGCGAGTCTCCATCAATTGAGTTGGGTGCTTTTAGGGTTATGATTAATGCCAAACTTTCATACGATGAAGGTGCTGGCGACTTCCCAATTGACAATGATTATCGTCGTATTGGTCTGATTACTAACCCATTAAAGTTCGGCACCGAAGAACTTATTGCAGACCTCACAGTGTCTGCAGCAAAAGCAGTTATCTTCTCTCCAACTTTCCAGGGAAATTATGCACCCGATGAAATTATCACTCAAAGTAGGGTTGTTGGTGGTCAAACTACAACTGCTCGCGGACGAGTAATTTCTTGGAATCCCACAACCAAACTTCTGAAGTATTATCAGAACGCTGTTGATGGTATTTTCCCAGAAGTTACAGGTACACAAAACGAATTCGATGGTTCTAATGCCATCGCTGGTGCAACTTCAGGTGCAGCTGGGCAACCAGATGTAAATTTTCCTGCAGTTCCCAATACTTCTTCTAGAACTATTAACAATACCGAATATGATTTGGGTATGAAATTTAATAATGGATATGCTAAACCAGAAATTAAATCTGGAAGCGGTCAAGTTGTTTATATAGATAATAGAAGAGCAATTAGTCGTGCAAACGACCAAGTAGAAGACATCAAAATCGTAATCGAGTTCTAATGGCACAAAATACAAATCTCAACGTCTCTCCTTATTACGACGACTTTGATAAGGATAAGAATTTCTATAGGGTATTGTTTCGTCCTGGATTCCCAATTCAGGCAAGAGAACTTACTACGATGCAAAGCGTCCTGCAAAGGCAGGTAGAGAGTGTAGGTCAGCATTTATTCAAAGATGGCGCAATGGTCATCCCAGGTCAAGTTGGTTATGACCTGAATGTTGATGCCATCATGCTCCAAGAGTCGTTTCTTGGTGCTAATGTTGAAGATTATAGAACTCAACTAGCTGGAAAAATTATTGAAGGATTGACTTCTGGAATTAAAGCAAAAGTGCTTTATACTGTCTCAGAAACAGAATCCGAAAAGAATTACATTACACTGTATGTAAAGTATATCGAATCTGGTGGTGAAGGAAACACCCAGACAGTATTTTCAGATAATGAGCAGTTGGTCACCGATACAGAAATTACTTTCGGGACTTCATTGATTGAGGTTGGATCTCCTTTTGCACAACTTCTTCCAACAAGCTCGATTCAGTCTGGTTCTGTTGCTTATATCCAGGAAGGTGTATACTTTATTCGGGGTTTCTTTGTAGACGTTCCCTATCAGTATATTCTTCTTGATCAGTATGGAACTACTCCCCAATACAGAATTGGTTTAGATATTTTAGAGTCTATTGTAACACCAGAAGATGATAGCAGTCTGAATGATAATGCAGCAGGAACTTCAAACTATGCTGCTCCTGGTTCTCATAGATTTAAAGTTAGCACTAGATTAAGTAAGAAACTTCTTTCTGATGACGCAGACAAAGATTTCATCGAACTACTTCGTATCAATGGTAGTAGGGTTGAAAATCTCGTAGATAGAAGTGCATATAATGAACTTGAAAGGACAATGGCCACCAGGACTTATGAAGAGTCTGGTGACTACACTGTCAACGATTTCCAAATTTTGATGAGAGAAAATTTGGATGATGGATTTAATAATGGTGTTTATGAGGCTGGTGCAATCACTTCGGGTGGAAACACAGCAGCAGAAAAATATTATTCAGTTGAAATTGGACCAGGTGCTGCATATGTAAAGGGATATAGAATTAAAACTCTATCTCCAACATATGTCGATCTCTTAAAACCAAGAGTTACTGATGCTAGGCAAAATGGTATCATTCCTTTTGAATTGGGGAACTATAGTAATGTTGATAATATTTGGGGATTCCCAAACTTTACAGGTTCGTCTGTTAGCAACGCATATCAAACAGTAGAATTTAGAGATAGTGCTACTGTTACTCCTGGTGTATCTGCTGGCAATATCATTGGTTATGGTCGATTCAATTCACTAGAATATTCTAGTGATACAGATCAAAACTTTGGAAATGCCAATGACAGATACAAAGCAAATCTGTTTGATGTGCAGATGATTACCATCTTGCAACTTGCTTCTCAGGTTAATATTAACGAAGGTTCTATGATCAGAGGTGCATCTTCTGGTGCAACAGGACTAGTTGTAGGTGCAGAATCGTCGGATGACCATATTCAAATCTATCAAGTAAATGGTTCTTTCCAAGATGGTGAGATGACCACCATCGATGGCATCGCTCTAGATGTTATTGTCGATACTTATAAGTATCAGTATTCAGATTCAAGACAGATTGTTGGAAGAGATGAGGGAACTCAACAGATTGAATTTACTGCAGATTTAATCTTAGAAGATAACTACTCTATTAATGGTGCAACATTTACCTATGATGACGTTGATGGTGACGTATTAACTGTTGATACTCTTGTGGGTGGTACTGGTTACCCTGATACTGGTACTGCAATCGTCACAACTGCTTCTGGTTCAGGTACAGGGTTAACTTTAGATTTCACTGCATCCAGTGGAGTTATCACGTCAACTACTATCAATGTTCCTGGAACAGGATATGTTGTTGATGAAACTATTACTATTACAAACTCCAGAGCTAGTGGTGTTAATACATTAGGTGCTATTGCTACTGCAGGCACTGGATATACTGCTACTACTGGACTTGCAACAACTTCAGCTGGTTCTGGTACTGGTCTTATTGTTGATATTACTGCAGATGCTAATGGTGCTGTTCAAACAGTAGCAGTTAATTCTTCAGCATTATCTGATGGTAGTGGATATGCAAATGCAGAATTAATTACGATTACGAACGTAAATGCATCTGGAATCGCTACTATTGACACTATCAGTGCTGCTGATGCCAGTAGAACGGAAGGAACATATACGATTACAGCATCCGATTACACTACAGATGCTTCTGGTAGTGGTGCTACATTTACTATTGCTGTTGATGGTACAGGTGCAGCAACTATTGTTATTACTGACGACGGTACAGGATTTGTAGTAGATGAGACCTTTACAATTGTTGATGGAAATCTTGGAGGTGGCGGTGGTGCATCACTAACGTTTGATGTAGCGACAATTCATGGGAATGGATGTACGATTCCAGTGTCTGCCATCCATGGAAATGGAGCGACTGTCGATATTGCATCTGTTGGTACTCATCAAATTGTTGGTCTCAATTCCAATTTTGGAGCAGATTTAAGACCTGGCGATAGAATTTACTTCAGTGAGACAACATTTGTTGATGTTGATAAAGTAAATCCAGCATCATTAAGTACATCTTCGGATAACTTTATCTTTGATAATGCAAATCAAATCGTAAATGTTACTCCACCTTCAGCAAACTTCCCAACGCCAGGAACATTCACTGCAGCAATTCGCTATCGCGCTTCTCTCTTTGGTAATGAAGAGACAACAGATCTTATTACTCAAATGCCAAAAGAGTATATTAGGTCTATTTCTGACGAATCTATGACTGTCAGGAGAACATTTGATTCTCAGACACCTGCAGGCGATTCTGTTTCTATCACATTACCAGAAAACGAACAGTTCTCTGCAATTTCAGCAGTCAACTTCTCATTCACTGTATTGGGTAGTAGTAATGCATCTTATCCTGTAGGTTCTCAGATACCACTTGCAACTGGCGATGCTGGTGCTTTTGGTTTCACCTCATTCACTTCTGCAGATAGAACAACTCTCCAAATTGATAACTTAACTAATATATCGTCAATTAAAGTTACTGCAACTATTTCTAAAAATGTTGTGCAGAGAAAAACAAAATCTCCTCAACAGATGTTTGTTTTAAAAGTCAATAAGACTGTCGATAACTTAGATAAGCAGAATTACAATTTAACATACTCCAATCTTTATGGCACTAGAATTCAAGATCAAGAAATTTCCTTAGGTCTTACAGATGCTTATAAATTACATGCTGTTTATGAATCTTTAGACAATAACGATCCTGTAATTCCTTCAATCACTTTAGTTGAACCTAAGTTCTTTAAGACTGGTTCTGTTATTGCTGGCAAATCTTCTGGTGCAAGAGCTCGTGTAGTTGAATTCGATTCATCTACATTAAAACTTACTCTCGTTTACATCTCAGGTAAGTTTACTTTAGGAGAAACTGTTAATGGTGTTGATAGTAATGAAGATGCAGTTGTCGGAATTATTAATGATGCCGATGGTTCTGTTATTGAGGGTTCTAAAGATGTAACTAATAGATATGCATTATCGCCATCTCAAACAGGATTTATGTATGATTGCTCCAGACTTATTCGTCTGAAGGGATTTGCACTTCCTATTAGAAAGTTAAAAATTGTTATTGATTATTATAGTCATTCTGCTACAGGTGATTATTTTGGTGGTCAGTCCTATCTGAACACCAGTTATAAAGACATTCCTTTCTTTGCATCCAAATATCTTGCCGATTATCTAGATTTCCGTCCTGGAATTAAGAGTCTTTATAACGGTGATGGAACTGTAGCATCTCCTGCATTTGTAAATTGTTCCACATTCGATTTCAAATCAAGAGTATTCAATGTTAGTGGTAATCCTACTGGAACTATTTTTGATATTCCTAAGTTGGATAGCGATTTCCGTTGTGATTATGATTGGTATCTTTCTAGAATTGACAAACTATTCCTTACTCCTGATGGCGATTTCCAAGTCATTACTGGTAAAGATGCAGAAGAACCAATTTTACCCGATGATATTGCCGAAGGTATGCTTTTAGCAACACTTCAGCACAAACCATATGGATTTGAACCTGATCAAGATGTTCTGATTACTCTTTCTGAGAACAAACGATTTACCATGAGAGATATTGGTAAAATTGAAACTCGTTTAAATCAGGTCGAATACTACACCTCTCTTAATATGTTGGAGAGTAATACCTTATCATTAGAACTTACTGATGCAGATGGATTCAATCGTTTGAAGAATGGATTCTTTGTAGATGACTTTACAGATCATTCTAAGTGTGAGATGTCAGACCCCGATTTTGCTAGTTCTCTAGATTTTCAGGAAGGTTCGTGCCATCCTTCTCATTACACAACTAATGTCACAATGGAGGTTAATGAAGCATTATCTGCAAATTATCAAATAACAGGACCACTAATTACTCTCCCCTACACAGAACTCAATATTATTGAGCAACCATACGCTTCTCGTGTTGAAAATGTCAACCCATTCAATGTATTTACATATATTGGAAGAATTGATTTGACACCAGCTTCAGATGATTGGGTAGATACTACGAGAATTCCTAGACGAGTGACTAACATTGAAGGAGACTTTAATGCAACAGCAGAAAGATTAAATGTAGACCAAAATGGATTTGCTCCTACTCAATGGAATTCTTGGAATACTACTTGGAGAACAGTTAGAAGAAGAAGAGGACGTACATGGCGTTCTAGACGACGCTCTGCGTGGGGAAGAGGTCTCGCACTTATGCGTAGAAGAAGGATTATTACCACACGAGGTCAAGTTAGGACTGGTATCAGAACTCAAGTTACTCCTAGAATTGATGAGCGTAGTTTAGGTGATTCCGTCGTCGCAAGAACAACGATTCCATGGATTCGTTCCAGGAATGTACGACTTGATGTCGCAAGGATGAAGCCAAGAACTAAGTTCTATGCATTCTTTGATGGTAAAAAGATTGATGATTACATCACACCAAAACTCATTGAATTAATTAAAGACCCCGCAGTTGATAATAGAACAAATTCTACTCCATTTGTTGTTGGTGAAACTGTAACTGGTCTTACTAGTGGTGCCAAGTTTGTTGTACTGCCACCAAATGGTTTCTATACTTATAGTCCATATGATGATACAGAACTTCCGGCTTCATATTCTTCTACAACTGCGCTTCTCAATGTTAATGTTTTGACGGCGGCACGTCAAGCAGCAGGTAAGTCTTATGGTAATTTCCAAGTAGGTGAAATTATCGAAGGCGAATCTGGGGCACGAGCAGTCATGGCAAATAGAAGATTGGTATCTGATAGAACTGGTAAATTTAGAGCATCATTCTTTATTCCTCCAGCAACACCTGATATAGTAGTTCAAGGCGGTCCTGGAGAACCTGCACCTCCAATTGCAGACCCTGCTCCTCGTTGGGCAACTGGCACAAGAACAATTCGTCTGACTACTAATGAAACTGATAGTCGTTTAGCTGGTGCTGTTGATTCTGCTGCAGAAGCAGAATATCAAGCATCGGGAACATTGAATACTTTGCAAGAAAATGTTCTTGCTATTCGTAATGCCGATATTGTTCGTGATACAGTAACTCAATCCAGAACTGTTCGTACTACTCGTACTAGGAATAGGCAAGTTGGTTGGTGGGATCCTCTTGCACAATCATTCTTGATTGAAGAAGAAGGTGGTGTATTTGTATCGTCTGTAGACATTTATTTCAATACAAAGGATACCAATATTCCAATCTCTATGCAGATTAGAACTATGGAGAATGGTTATCCTACTGCAAATATCCTTCCATTCTCTGATGTTACTATTGTTCCTGAAGATATTCAAACTTCAGAAACAGGTGCTATTGCAACCAACTTTGTTTTCAGGGCACCTGTCTACATTCCACCATCAATTGAACATTGTTTTGTCTTGTTCTCTGACTCTAATGAATATAAAGTCTGGATTTCAAGAATGGGTGAAGTTGATATTACTGGGGATAGAACAATCTCTGAGCAACCATATGCAGGTGTCTTGTTTAAGTCACAGAACGCAACAACATGGACTGCTGACCAGTACGAAGATCTCAAATTCAATCTTTATAGAGCAGATTTTGATACAACTGCAACTTCTACAGTAGTCTTTAATAATGCAGAACTTGATATTGGTAATAATGGTAAGTTGAAGTTGAGATCAGAACCTGTTCAAACTTTCCAACCATCTTTAAAACTAGTTCTTAATGACAACTCATTAAATTACACAATTGGTGCAAGATTGTATCAAAAAACTACTCTTTCTGAGGGTACAATTACTGCAATTACTGATGTGGGATCAGTAAGAACTTTAACCATTAACGATGTTAGTGGTGCTTGGCAAGCAGGTTCTGATACAGGTGGTGTAATTACAAATAGAATTGTGTCATCCAAAACTACTGCAACACTGGTTGTTACTGGAACTTCAGGTGATTTCACTGTTGGTGAAACTATTACAGGAAATTCTTCTACTGCTCCTACTGCAGAAATTGTAACTTGGACCTCTGGAACTAATACGTTGACACTGAAGTATGTTTCTACAGAGTTTACTCCTTCGACAGAAACTATTACAGGTGGAACTTCTGGTGCTACTGCAACAGTTAATACTATTGCTTATAGTGGAGATACCACTACAGGAAGTCCTGCATCTATCACTGATTCGTATGCAACTACTACTCCAACTTACGCTACAAGTGAGAAACTGGTTAGAATCTTACATTCAAATCATGGTATGCACGATCTTGATAACAATGTAACTATCGAGGGGATTACATCTGAAATTAATCCCACCTTCTTGACTTCTTCTATCTCAACTAGCGATTTATCGGTACTCGTTAATGACGCCATTGCATTCCATTCAAGAATCGATGGTGCTAATATCGGAGTATCCAATCTGGGTTATATTAAGATTGAAGATGAGATTATGTCATATTCCGCTGTCAGTTCGGATGGTAAGACAATCACTGTTTCTGAAAGGGGTGTTGCTGGAACTACTGCTGTAGCACATGCAGATGAAACTGTAGTTGAATGTTATAACTTAGATGGTATTCCTCTAACTGAAATTAACAAAACACACTCTAACATCAGCAATCCAACTTTAGATTCTTACGATATTACAACTACATCGATTTCAACATCTGGTATTGTTAGTGGTGGAATAACAGGAATTGCAACGCAAAACCTGCAGTATGAAATTATCGTACCTTCCCTACAAACTATGATTCTACCGAATACTGAAATTAACGCTAGAATTAATACAGTCACGGGCACATCTATCAATGATGGAGTTCAACTCAGTCAAAATTCTTTTGTTAATAATGGATTATTCCAAGATGTAGTCCTTGGGGATGACAATTACTTTGATGAACCTCAAATGATTTGTTCCAAGGTTAATGAAGATGCAGAACTTGCTGGTGCTAAATCTTTTAGAATGGACGTATCATTAACGTCCACTAAGAGTAATATCACACCTGTAATTGATACGGATAGAATGTCTGCTACTCTTGTTAGTAGTAGAATTAATAGTCCTGTTGATGAGAACACTGCTCTGTTGTCATCTGGAGATACTCATGATGCAGTATATATTTCTAAGGTGGCATCCTTGAGCAACACGTCAACTTCACTCAAGGTTCTCTTTGCGGGTTTCCGTCCACCTGGAACGACAATTAAAGTGCTATATAGAACACTTCCTACTGGATCTACTGGGGTAATTGAAGACGAAGGATATAATTTCTTCTCTACTGCGGCAGGAGATGCCACTATCCCTGGAACGGATGAAACTGAAATCTTCCGAGATTATGAGTATGAAGCTACTGGTTTAGATTTTGTCGAATACCAAATTAAAGTGGTATTTGTATCTGATAATCAGGCATATGCACCTTACATTAAGGACCTCCGTGCAATCGCTCTTGCTGTCTAATGAAACAACCAATCAAAAATAATACTGGGTGGATGAGAGAATCCACCTCTGGTGCGTTTGAGTTCACTGACAATAATGAGTATAGTGAATATATGAAAAAATATAATTCCAGACAAAAGCAAGCACAAACTCAAAAGGCTTTACAAGAAGATGTTTCTGCGCTAAAATCAGAGATGAGTGAAATCAAATCACTTTTACTAACGTTAGTTCAAACTCAAAAAGGTTAATTATGACGATTGAAAAAGTTTCTCAAGAAGAAATGCTAACTCAGTTTACTGAGAGAATGAATAATCTTCTTGAAGAAAACAAGTCACTATCTAAAAAAATTAGAGATAATGAGGTTACTGCATTGAAACTTCAGGGTGCTATTGAAACACTTCAATACTATTCGGAAACTCCTCAGGAGGAAGAAACTATGTCTCATCCTCCCGAAGAAGAAGTAACAGAAACAGAATAATGACAGGGGGGTTTAATTCCCCCCTTTTTAATGGCATAAATAACTCAGAAGCATAATCTCAGCAATTTTCGGGAATGGCAAATAGAATTCAGTTACGACGTGGTTCAGCTACCCAATGGAGTAATGCGAATCCAACTCTTGCTCAAGGTGAACTTGGGATTGAACTTGATACGGGTCGCATAAAAATTGGGGATGGTGTTACTGCATGGAACTCTCTTAGGTATGGAAGACCTATTGAATCGGTTTCATCCACTGCAAATACGTTGGTGCAGCGAGATGCTGACGGAAACTTTCAAGCAGGTACTGTTACTGCAACACTAATTGGTAATGCTTCTACTGCATCGAGATTATCTTCAACTCGTCAGATTCAATTATCACAAGACGTTACTGGTTCTGGTATTTTTGACGGTTCTGCAAACCTCAATATTAATGCTGTTCTCGGTCTAATCTCAACACTCCCTCATTATGATGGAACAGAGAATGCTTCTGCAACTTATACAAAAGTTACTGTTGATGCTAAGGGTAGGGTAACTAATGCTGAAAATCCAACAACAATCCAAGCATATGGATTAGATGGTACTGTTGTTGGAAGTTCTGCACAACCATATGACAATGATTTAACAGCAATCACAAACCTTACTGATGGTTCTGCTGGTTTTGGTTTAATTTCTAGAACATCGATTGGCAATATTACAGTTAGAGATATTGACTCTTCATCAGGAAGAACTGTCGTTAGTAATGGGGACGGTATTAATGGCAATCCTACAATTGACTTAGCAAATACCACTGTTGTTCCAGACCCATCCGCTCATTCTGACGGTGACTATAATACAGAAAGTCTCACATCTGTAAATTCTGTTGGATCAAAAGGAGAACTCTTAGGAACTGAAACTGTAAACACTGTTAAATTTACAGTAGATAAGTACGGTCGTCTTCAAAGTTCAACAAATGTGCCTATTGCTACTGCTACTGAGGGTAGTAAGTATGCTAACTATGATGCAGGCACTGCTTATTCTAGATATGCAATCATTCAGAATGCATCAAAAGTCTACCAAGCGATTGCAGACATCGGTGCTGGTGTTGGTGCTCCTACTCATTCCAGTGGTGATACTGGATCATGGCGTTACCTCGCGGCTGAGGCAACGGAACAGAAGGGACTGGCTAGTTTTGCACAGGAAGATTTCGACGTTGACAGCAACGGGCATGTCACAATCGCCGCAGTAGGTGTTGATAATACACAATTACAAAATAATAGAATTTCTTTTGCTGATGGAACTACAAAAGAAGATTTTGAACTTGATCAAGAACTTACTGCAACCTCTGGATACAGAGGATTCAATTATCTTAACTATATTAAAGTTAATGACGTTAGCGGTAATCTACTCGTTGGCGCTAATAATACGGGGGACGGCGGAGCTGGCGAACTTGATGTTAATGTACGGTCGTACTTCTCTGACCCTGATATTACTCTTGACGGCGCTCTTAATCAGACACTGGATAAGACTGGGGATGGTAACCTTACCTTCCAGTTAAGTCAGAATACTGCTACAAATAGAAACTTTAACATTCTGACAACTAATGCTGGTTCTGGATCCAGCAACATTATTATTACTGCTGAAGATACTATACAGATTAGTGCATCAGAAGCAGCTGGTAAGGTACATGTAGAGGATGCAAGATTCCAAGATAATTACATCGCCACAACCAATGCGACGATGAATCTGGATCCTGGTGATGATCGTGCTGCTACAGGAACAGTTAGAGTCTGGGGTAACCTTCAGATTGATGGCACTACCACCACTGTAAACTCAACAACTGTCACAGTTGATGACCCCATCATTACTCTTGGTGGTGATACTGCACCTACAACTGACGATAATTTAGATCGTGGTGTTGAGTTTAGATACTACGACACTGAAGCACGTTTAGGTTTCTATGGTTGGGATACTAACTACACCGATTTGGGTGGTCATGGTGGCGGATATCGTTTCCTTCATGCTGCTACAAATACTACTGAAGTCTTTAGTGGCACCGATTCTGGTATCATTGCAGGTAACGTAAAACTTACAACTGGCACCAACTCAACTACTAATACAACTGGCGATTTGGTAGTTGCTGGTGGTGTTGGTATTACTCAGGATGTAAACATCGGCGGTTTGTTGGATGTTGATAGTACATTCAGAGCAAATAGCACATCTCGTTTCGATGATACGATGGTGCTCCGTGGTGCTTCTAAGTCACTACAATTCCAGAATGGTGCAGGCACTGTTAAGTCCGAGATTCATACAACTTCAGGTAATGCTGAGTTTGGTGGTATCTTAACAGTTACTGCTGCTTGCGATTTCAATAGCACATTGAATGTTGCTAGTTCTGTCCACTTTGAAGCAACTGATGAACCTACATTCGCATTGAATGCTGGCACTGGTATTTGGGAAATTCAATCTGCTGACTATGGATCATTCCGATTTGATGGTGGTGGATATATTGCTGGCGACTTTATGTTCGACAGTGACGTTGTTATCAACGGTACTATTCTACAGAAAGAATCTGCTACAGAAGACTTCAACGAGCAAAACTTCCTGAGAGTTCGTCGTAAGTTAGAATCTGGATCCGTTCAGATTCTAACCCCTAGTTATGCTTCACATACTAATTCAAACGCTAGAATCTTTGGTGGTGCTGGTATTGGCACTACGCTTCATATCGGCGGCACAGATTCCAACGAAGGTCTGTTTATTGGTAAGAAAGTCAATTCCGATACGGTCAAATTCTCTGTCCTAGGTGCATCTGGTAACACTGATATTGAAGGCACTCTCAATGTTGAGGGTGAAGTTACTATTCAAGATAGTGTAATTATCAATGCTGCCAACGAAGTATTCTCTATTAGAAATGGTTCTGGTGTTGCTAAGTTTGATGTTGATACTGATAACGGCAATACCTTAATTGAAGGGACGTTAAATGTTAATGGCACTGTCGATGTTGATGCAGACTTTGCTGTCAGAAACGGCACGACGGATAAATTCTTTGTTGCTGCTACCTCAGGCGATACAAATATTGAAGGCACACTGACTGCCGATGGTCACACCGAGTTAAATTCAACTCTTAATGTTGATAACAATGTCACACTTGGTGCTCAGTTAACAGTTACTGGTACAACTGAGTTTAATAATACTGTTGATGTTGATGCTAACTTCGCTGTTAGAAGTGGTAGCACTGATAAGATGACCGTTGCATCTGCTTCAGGTAACATCGCAACTGATGGTACATTGGTTGTTCAGGGTCAGACAACTATCAATGACTCTCTGATTGTTGATGCTGCTAATGAACTCTTCCAAGTCAGAAACGGTTCTGGAGTTGCGAAGTTTAGTGTTGATGCCGATAACGGTAATACAAGTATCGTTGGTACATTAACTGTTACTGAGGCAACTCAGATTAATGACACCTTGGGTGTATCTGATGTTGTAACCTTTACTAGAAATACCCAACAAACTCTAACTGGTTCTTATGCTGCTGATGGTGCATTCCGTCTGACTGGTGGTGCTGCTATTGGTAAGAACCTTGCAGTTAGTGGTGATGCTAGAGTCTATGGTGGCACTGAATTAACAGGTGCTCTAGACCTTAATAGTAGTGCAGACATTTCTGGTGCTCTGGTAACTCACGATAATGTAACTATCACTGCAAATAACAAAACATTTGCTATCCAAAATGGATCTGCTGCTAACAAACTTACAGTAGATACTGATAACGGTAACACTGATATTCGTGGCACCCTAGACATCGGTGGTGATGTAACTGCTGAGTCTAACCTTACTGTTACTGGAAACCTTACTATCAATGGAACGACCACTACTGTCAATTCTACGGTCACAACTCTCGATGACCCTATTATTACTGTGGGTGGTGACACAGCACCGACAACTAACGACGGTAAGGATCGTGGTGTTGAGTTCCGTTATTACGACGGCTCTGCGAAAATTGGGTTCTTCGGATTCGATAGAGGATCCCAACAATTCGCATTCCTGACAAGTGCAACTAACTCCTCGGAAGTTCTTACTGGTACAGATGGCGCTCTTCGTGCTGGTTCTCTTAATATTACTGGTGCTGGAACATCTCTTGATGTTGATGCCAATGCCAACATTGATGGCACCTTAACTGTTGATGGTCAAATCATCTCTCAAGTTTCTTCTGGTCCTGCCCTGGTTATTCCTACAACCAATAAGATTGCCAATCTGAATGCCGACCTTCTGGATGGTTTGACAACTGCTTCTGCAGCAACTGTTTCTACTGTTGTTGCTCGTGACGGTAGTGGAGACTTTGCTGCAAATATTATCACAGTTGCTTCTGGTGTAGGTGCTGCTGCTGGTATTCAAGGTAACGCTCTTACTGCCGATACTCTGAAAACTGCACGCACAATCACTGTCGATGGTGTTGTTGACGGTAGTGTATCCTTTAACGGATCTGCTGATGTTACTATTAGCACTACTTACAATGATGCAGACATTACTGCACTCGCCGCTATGACAGGCACTGGTTTAGTAGCAAGGACTGCTGATAATACCTACGCACAACGCTCTGTGACCGCCACAGCGTCCTCTGGCGTCTCTGTTACTAATGCAGATGGTGTATCAGGCAACATCACGATTAACGTCGCTTCTACGAGCAATAACTCAGCAAACAATTTAGTCCTTCGCGATGCTTCTGGTGATTTTGCTGCCAATGAAATCACTGCTGATTTGGTTGGAGATGTCACGGGTAATGTCACTGGTAACTTGACTGGTAACGTAACTGGTAATGCTACTTCAGTCAGCAGTTCAAGTTCTGGGTCTGCTGTAGAAGTCTTTGTTGCAACAGTATTCAATCAGTCTGGTACTAACGCGATTACTACCAACCCTGGATTTAAGTATGACAGAGCAACCGCTAAAATTCTTGGCAATCTCCAAGGTGATGTTACTGGTGACCTAACTGGTGATGTAACTGGAGACCTGACTGGTAACGTAACTGGTGACCTAACTGGGGATGTTACTGGTAATGTTGATGGTAATGTTTCTGGTGAAGTTACATTAGAGGGTGCTGCACCCGCCAGTGCAACAGCAACTGGCACCGCAGGTGATATTCGTTACGATGCCGACTATATCTATATCTGTGTTGCTACTGACACCTGGAAGAGAGCAGCAATTTCTACCTGGAGTTAATTAACCAATGTCCGCTACTAGACCCGCTACTAAAACAGAACTAAAAAACTATGCTCTTCGTAGATTAGGTTTTCCTGCCATCGATATTAACGTATGTGATGAGCAATTGGATGACCTAATTGAAGAAGCAATCGATTACTTTCAAGAGTTTGCATATAACGGTAGTTATAAAGCATTCATCAAGATTGTAGTAACTGATGCCATTAAGACTGCTACCAAAACTGGCAGTGCGATGGGTGCTACCGATTGGACAGAAGGGAATGAATATGTATCACTTCCTCCTGGTGTCTTATCGGTCAATCATGTATATTCGCAAATTGGTGCTTCTAGTATTACCCCTGGTAATATTTTCAATATCAAGTATCAAATTTTCTTGAATGATATCTATGCAATGACGCATGGACAAATCCTCCATTACTTTATGACTTCACAATATCTGGAGACTCTGGATTTTGTGACTAACTCCGATAAAAATCGTAGGGTTAGATTTAATGAATATCAAGGAAGACTCTATTTAGATTTTGATTGGAACGAACTCCAAACTGGTAATCAGATGGTAGTAGAAGTTACCATGCGTCAAGACCCTGATACTTACACTGCAATGTATAATGATTCATGGTTGAAGGATTATGTAGAAGCATTATTCCAACAACAATGGGGTCGTAACCTTAGTAAGTATGACGGTATTCAGATGCTAGGTGGTGTGACTCTTAATGGTCGTCAGATTCTTGAGGATGGTAGTCAGTTCAAGAAAGACCTTGAAGAAAATATTCGCAGCACATACGAACTCCCACCAATGGATTTAATCGGTTGATATGACTTACAGAAACGATCCCCCAGAAAATTGCATTCAGTCGGACTATACTAGTAGTTGCCGACTAAATCTAAACGGTTCTTCCCAGGAACAAATGTTCATGGGCAATCTGATCATTGAGAGTATTGAACTCTATGGTCAGGATATCTATTATCTGCCTAGAACGTATGTCAATAAAGACACGATTTTTCAAGAAGTAGAAAGTAGCAATTTCACACAGGCACTTGCTATCAGAGCATATGTTAATAATGTAGACGGATGGGAAGGTCAAGGAGAACTTCTGAGTAAGTTTGGTGTTCGTATTGAAGACAAGACTACCTTCATCTTTTCTAGAACTAAGTTTACCGAGAAAGTAGATGATAATGCAGTATTGAATGTGGAGGGTCGTCCTAATGAGGGTGACCTTATTTGGTTTCCAACAACAAAACATTTATTTGAGATTAAGTTTGTAGAAGCAGAAAGACCTTTCTATCAGTTAGGTAAGGGTTATGTCTGGGAATGTCAGTGCGAACTCTTTGAGTACAGTGATGAGCAACTTGATACTGGTGTCGCAGCAATTGATGCTATCGAAACTGCCTTTGCTAATTCCATTAAGTTGGTTATGGATGCTGGCGGTTCAGGAGACTTTACAGTTGGTGAAGAAATTGTAGGTGATCTATATCTTGCTGCAGCAACAGCAGCAATCACTGGGGACGCAGTAAGTTCCTTTACAATCACTGATGGTGGTGAGCATTATAAATCAGCATTGCCACCTACAGTTACTATTACAGGAGGTGGTGGAAGTGGAGCGACAGGAACAGCGGTGGTTTCGGCTACAGGGATTGTTACTGGCATTACTGTCACAGCTGGTGGTACTGGTTATACTAGTGCCCCATCTGTTGCGATTGACTACTCACCAAAAGACTCTAGAGCAGAAGTCAAGTCCTGGAATAGTTCTTCAAGAGAACTCCAAGTCATCAATAGAACAGGAACCTTCAATACTTCAGAAACTATTAAGGGATTAACATCGGGTGCTCTCTGGAGTCCTGAATCTTATAACACTCTAAATAATACTAATACCGCCGATAGCATTGACCAGAACTATAGTTTTGAAACTGCTGATGACGATATTATAGATTTCACTGAGGGCAACCCCTTCGGTACTATTGGGTCCATTACTGATACTACAATCTGATGTTAGGCACATATTCATATCACGAGATTTTTAGAAAAACTATTGTAGCGTTTGGAACGCTCTTCAATAATATCGAACTTCGTCGTTCGACTGAAGTGATGAAAGTGCCTCTGGCATATGGTCCAAAACAAAAGTTTTTAGCACGTCTCGATCAAAATCCTGACCCTACAAACAAAAGAACTCAGATTACTGTGCCTAGAATCTCTTTTGAGATTAATGGTATTACCTACGATTCTTCTAGAAAGGTATCACCAACTCAAAAAATTAAATTTAGTAAAGATACAGATGAAAATAAGAACGTGTATATGCCCGTTCCTTATAATCTATCATTTGAGTTAGCAATCATTTCTAAAAATCAAGAAGATGGACTACAAATTTTAGAACAGATTCTTCCATATTTTCAACCTCATTTTAATCTGACAGTTAAACTGCTTCCTGATGTTGATGAAACTAAGGATGTTCCTGTTATTTTGACTAGTGTTGATTATGAAGATGACTATGAGGGAGATTTTGCTACTCGCAGATCAATCACTTACACTCTTCAATTTACTTGTAAGACATACCTCTATGGTCCTGTTACCGATGCGAAGACCATCAAAAAGGTCATCACAGATATGTACACCGATACAAATACCTCTTCTGCACCTAGAGAAGTTCGTTACACTATCCAACCAGATCCGTTAGATGCTGATGCTGATGACGACTTTGGATTTGGTATTGTTGATGAAGACTTTACAGATAACAAGAAACGTAATCCTGTAAGTGGAGCAGACGAAACTATTTAATTTTTAATTATGTTTAATGAAACTTTGTTTAGTATTGGAATCACTAGATTGCAACTTGATGGATTGAATAATGAGGTATTATCTAATTTAATTGAGGAGAACTGTAAAACTAGTCGTAGTGATGATGAAGTAAGAACTACTCAAGATGCTATTACTAATGCATTGTATTCTGAGCGTGGAATTATGCCAGATGCTCATCCTGAATTAGTAAAATTAAATGATACTATCTTAAAGCACACTCAGATAATTTTGGATGGCATCATTGCAAATCCAAAAATTGATTATGTAACAACCTATATAAAGAGGATATGGGGAAATAGAAATGTCAATAAAGATATTTCATTGCCTCATGCTCATAGAGATAGTTTTTTATCAGTAGTATATTATCCAGTATCCGAGGACGGAATAATTCATTTTTATTCTCCTTTTAGTGATGCATTTTTAGCACAGGTTCCAATAGCATTGTCCAAGAAATTTCATCAATACAATAGTTCGTATTATGAATTTCCAGTTTCAACTGGTCAATTAGTTATTTTCCCATCAATGTTATGTCATTATGTTCCACCGACTGCTAACAAGAGAATGTCTATTGCATATGATATAGGAGTTAATCATGGCAACATTTGATGGATTAAATGATGTTTTTGGAGCAGAACCTTCAGAACTCCAGAAACATGTTGAGAAGGTAAAACCTGAATTAAAAAAAACTGATACTCCTGATGTGAGGCAGGATTATGAGATGTCTCGCGCACAACTTCACAGTTTGGTAATGAAAGGTCAGGAGGCAGTAGATGGAATACTTGATGTGGCACGAGCGTCAGATCATCCTCGTGCTTATGAAGTTGCAGGTCAACTTATTAAACATGTAGCAGATACTGCTGACAAACTCATTGACTTACAAAAGAAGATGAAGGAACTAGATGCAGAGGATAAAAAGTCGAGCCCGTCTACTGTTAATAACACGATGTTTATTGGCAGTACTGCGGACTTACAAAAAATGTTAAAGAAGCAAAAGGAGATAAATAATACTGACACGAACTAACACGACATGACAGTATTAAATGTTTTAAGCACAAATGCAATTGCTGCTGATGCTACCGAATATCAAGTTGTACAGACTGGATACTATCGTGTAGTCGCAACTGCAGGTGACGCAACAGTTTCATTCAATGGCGGTCCTGCAATCACCCTTATTCAAGACCAAGCACTTCTACTTAAGGGCGGTAAACCTGGTCAAGCAAGAATTGTAAAAGGCGTAGATGATTCGACTGCAGATTATCAACTTGGCACAAACCTTGGTGAGGTATCAAACACCCATCCATTCTCAGTAGATGACTTCATTGCTGTAGAAGATGATAGTACATCTCCTGCAATCAATGCTGCTTTCTTATCAGCAGGAACAGCAGGTAAGAAAGTTACTGCTGCAACAGGAAATACAATCAGCACTGATATTGATTCTTCTGCTGCATCTGCAGATTACACCTATGCTTACAGCGGATCTCAAGCAGTCGTTAAACGTTGTGTAAGTATTGCTGCTACTGGTCAGGCAATTGTTGTTGAAGAAATTCAAGTTGTAGGCGGTTGATATGTCACAAGGTTTTGCATCAGATATTCCACCTGCCGTTAATGGCACCGCTAAGAAATACATTAGGGGTATGATGAAAGGTAAGAATAGGTGGAATAAACTCTACGGGGGTCGCTCCAAAGAGGTGATGCATAAAACGGCAAACAAAATGGCTATGGGAGAAATGTCTAAAATGCCACCAACATACAGCGATCTATTCGGAGAAGCAAATAAGTCTGGAGATAATTCTCTTCGTGACTGGTTTGGAAAGAGTAAGTCATCTGATGGAACACCTGGTTGGGTACAACTTGGTGGTAAGTTTGCAGGAAAACCTTGTGCAAAGCAACCTGGTCAGACTACTAAACCTAAATGCGGGTCTAGTAAAATGAAAAGAAACCTAAATAAAGGCGAAGAGGAAGCAGCATTCCGTCGCAAAAATGCTGAAGACCCAAATCCAGATAGAAAAGGGAAGGCAAAAAACGTGAAGACAGAAGAAAATATGCTAGAGCGTGCCGATATGTGGCATCCCGATCCTGAGAAAGATAAGAAACTGGGTGGACCTGGTGCTAATGCTCGTGCCCGTGAAGATGGTGCTAGTTCTAAACCAAAACCTAAGGAAGATCCTAAGAAACTGAAGAAGGGTGAGTCCTACATGGACTATTCCAAACGTCAGAAGGCATCAAGGCAAAAGTCTGGCACTGCTACTAGTAGATTGAATGCTCTGGGTGCCAACATCAAACCTAAGAAAAAATCTTTGTTGGGTAGATTGGGTCTTAGAAAAGAAGAAATCCAAACAGAAGGTATGGGTGATGTTGCTATCAAGGCAATCAGAAAAACCCAAGGTGAGAAACCTGCATATCTTAGTAAGCGTTCTTCTATGATTCGTGCAATCAAGCAGAAGCAACTCGATTCATATCTCAAAAAGAGAGATACTAAGAAGAACGAGCGAGTAACTAATGTCGGTGTTGGCGAAGAGTTTGTTAATGAGAAGGCAGGCGAGAAGGATGCTTGCTATAAGAAAGTAAAAGCAAGTGCAAAGGTATGGCCTTCTGCATATGCTAGTGGTAGATTAGTCCAGTGCCGTAAGAAAGGTGCTGCTAATTATGGTAATAAGTCCGAAGGAATGACACTTCAAGACTTTCAAGAGAAGTGCTGGAAAGGATATAAGCGTGTTGGGATGAAGAAGAAGGGTAATAAGATGGTTCCTAATTGTGTTCCAGAGGAAGTGCAAACTGAAGGAGCGGCATGGACAAAATCCTCAGGTAAGAATAAAGAAGGTGGTCTCAATGAAAAGGGACGTAAGTCTTATGAAGCAGAGAATCCTGGTTCTGACCTGAAAGCACCCTCTAAAAAAGTTGGTAATAAAAGAAGAGCATCATTCTGTGCAAGGATGAAAGGAATGCGTAAGAGACAAAAACCTTCTAACAACACTGGAGATGACCGTCTGTCGAAGTCACTAAGAGCTTGGAACTGCTAACATTGTAATATACTGTAACTGACAATCTGGGTAAATAGTATTATACTTGTTGTATCAATGCGATACTAATATGGTTTCATTTTACTTATTGGTAACTGCTTTCATTTTGCTTGTAGCATATGCAGGTATAGAGAATACCATGCGGTTATTTGAATTTGCAGATTTAGAATTGCGTTGGCATTGGGTTATATTCCGTAGTTATTTTATCAGAAGAGATCTGGAAGAACGACTAGGATTTCCCAAGACGAGTTTTATACAACACTACAAAACATATGGAAAGTAAAGAAGTATCCGAATTATCTCTGTCTAGAAAAGAGTGTGAGAAGTGTGGTGCTATTTGGATTAATGGTAAGCACATGTTTAGTGGAACTGCTGCTTCTTATAATAATAGCGAACTAGACCTTGCTGGTTTGGTATGTAATACGTTAGGTAATGAGCAATGCATTAACCCTAGAAAGGGGGAAGATGGTGGTCAGACATGGGCATACCGAGCAGGGTTTGTTGACGGTGCAATCAAAGCAAAAAGAGATGCTTTAAATGATTTAAATGACATGCTGAATCCCTGACAGAGACTGTTAAATCTTAGTTAAATCGAAACTTCATTTGGTAAATAGTCTTAGTTACTATCAACCGAATGAAGTTTCTTTTTGCAATTGTTATTAGTATGATTTTCGCTATACCTGCATGGGCAGTTGATGTGTCAATGGGTGCTGGCGGAAACTTAGTATTTGAACCTAATGAGATTACAATCTCTGCAGGTGACACAGTTCACTTTATTAATGAAGCACTACCTCCTCACAATATTATTGTAGAAGGTCGTGCAGATCTCTCTAGAGAATCATTACTGTTTGCTCCAGGAGAAACACAAGACGTTGTATTTGCTGACGCAGGAGATTATACTTTCTTCTGTGGTCCTCATCAAGGTGCAGGTATGACAGGAGTTATTCACGTTCAGTAATATGACACATGTAGCACTTAAGGCAGCACATTTTGCTGCTGCCACACTCAATAACCCTTATGGAATTGGTGCATTAAGTCTTGCACTAATTGTTGTGCCGATTATAGGTATGGACTTAGTACACAAATATGGATGGCAACACTGGGCACCTTTTAATAATGAACCTCATACTTAGACCTCTAGATAATGCTAACGATCCTGTGTGGTCAGTGATTATATGTGTGATACTAGCAGTTGCTGGTGCTTTGTTTGTAGTCATATACATACTAAGAGAAGCATTTGCAGAGTTAGAAAATGGGAGCAATGACACCACCGAGCAGGAAGAGCTGCTACAACTTTCGAGTGACGGAGATCAATCGTGTTCTTGACGGTGATACTATTGACGTTACTATCGACCTCGGGTTTGATTTATACAAGAAAGAAAGAGTTAGAGTTGCAGGAGTTGATACGCCAGAGAAGAGAACGAGAAATCTAGAGGAGAAAGCACTTGGAATCGACGCAACCAACTGGCTCAAAGAAAAACTCGAAGGCACTTTGGCTGGTGATGATGAGTTGTCTGTTAGGACTGAACTTGTTGGTGGCACTGGCAAATACGGGCGTCTTCTGGGTTGGCTTTACATTGGGGACGACAGTGTGTCCCTTAACGAGCAAATGATTACTGAGGGATATGCTCATGCATATGATGGTGGCACCAAGGATATGAACCTTGAAGCACTAAAAGAAATTCGTAGACAGCATGGGACACTCGTAGAATGATGAGTGGTTTATTTGTATTTGGATTTATGATATTGATTACAATAGGAATGGAAATGACTTGGCCTGTGAAGAATAACAAATGAGCACAACTGAAGTATATCTTGGTAATCCTAATCTAAAGAAGGCAAATATTGCTCAGGAGTTTTCTCCTGAAGAAGTGCAGGAGTATCTTAAGTGTGCGGATGATCCTGTATATTTTATTCTAACTTATATTAGGATTGTTTCCCTTGACGAAGGTGTCATTCCTTTTACCATGTACGACTTTCAGGTTGACATGGTAAAGAGTTTTCATGAGAATAGATTTAATATTGCCAAGTTACCTCGTCAGTCTGGTAAATCTACTATCGTTACTGCATATCTTCTTTGGTATGTGCTATTCAATCAAAATGTCAATGTAGCAATCCTTGCAAACAAAGCAGCGACTGCCCGTGAAATGTTAGGTCGCTTACAACTTAGTTATGAAAATCTCCCAAAATGGCTCCAGCAAGGTATCCTCCAATGGAACAGGGGATCATTGGAACTTGAAAATGGCAGTAAAATTCTGGCTGCATCTACTTCCGCTAGTGCCGTCAGGGGCATGTCTTTTAATGTCATATTTCTGGACGAGTTCGCGTTTGTTCCGAACCATATTGCTGACCAGTTCTTTTCATCTGTCTATCCTACTGTATCTTCTGGTAAAAGCACAAAGGTAATTATCATCTCCACGCCACATGGGATGAACATGTTCTATAAGTTGTGGCATGATGCAGAACAGGGAAAGAATGAATATCTGCCAACAGAAGTACATTGGTCACAGGTTCCTGGTAGAGATGCTGCATGGAAAGAACAGACTATCAAGAACACTTCAGAACAACAATTCAAGGTTGAGTTTGAATGTGAGTTCCTCGGTTCTGTTGATACCCTGATTAGTCCTAGTAAGTTGAGGACTATGCCGTATATCGAACCGATTAAGCAAGGTAAGGGACTTGCGGTATATGAGGATGTAATTCCAGAGCATAACTATATCATCACTGTTGATGTTGCTAGAGGAACATCTAATGATTATTCAGCATTTATGGTGATGGATACAACAACACTACCATATAGAGTAGTGGCTAGATATAGAAATAATGAGATTAAACCCATCATCTTTCCTAATATTATTGTTGATGTGGGGAAGAATTATAACAATGCATATATTTTATGTGAGGTAAATGATATTGGTGGGCAGGTTGCAGATATCATTCAGTTTGATTTGGAATATGAGAACCTTTTGATGGCAGCAATGCGCGGTCGTGCTGGTCAACAATTAGGTCAAGGATTTTCTGGCAAGAAAACACAAATGGGTGTAAAGATGTCTACTGTTGTAAAACAGGTAGGGTGTTCCAATTTAAAAGCACTTATTGAAGAAGATAAATTGATGATTCCAGACTATGACACTATTGCAGAATTAACTACATTTATTGTTAAGGGACAATCATTTGCTGCAGAAGATGGATGTAATGATGACCTAGCTATGTGTCTTGTCATTTTTGGATGGATGGCAATGCAACCATACTTTAGAGAAATGCATGACAATGATGTAAGGCAACGTATCTACGATGACCAAAAAGAATCCATCGAACAAGATATGGCACCTTTTGGATTTATGGATGATGGGTTAGGGGATGAATACTTTGCAGATGCTCAGGGGGATGTTTGGCAAGTTGCGGAATATGCTGATAAGTCCTATATGTGGGACTGGAAGTGAATATTGAAAAATATAAATAATCTTAGACAACCCGATGACGGCACAATCTAGGAGAATTAAAACATGGCAGCTAACCAATCCTCGCCAGGTGTAGTCTTTCAAGAAAGAGACCTGACGACCATTACAACTCTTTCTACCGCAAATGTCGGTCTTATCGCAGCACCTTTTGTAAAAGGTCCTGTAAATGAGATTGTACAAATTGCCAGTGAGAGAGAATTAGCAGAAGTTTTTGGCAAACCAAATGACTCAAACTATGAGTATTGGTATTCAGCAGCACAGTATCTTTCGTATGGTGGCGTACTTAAGACCGTTCGTGTTGCCTCAAGCAGTCTGAAGAACTCTGTTGCTGATATCACAGGTTCAGTAGACACTGTTCTTATTAAGAACATCGATGAGTATGAAACTACTTACGAAAATTCTGGTAGTAATACTTTCCACTGGGCAGCACGCAATCCAGGAACTCTTGGAAATTCGGTAAGAATTTTCACAACAGACGCTGGTGCAGACCAAATCGCAACATGCCCCGCACCCGCATCAGGTGGTGAGTGGAGATTCGTACCTGAGCAACCACTAGTCGCAGGTTCTTCTACAGGTTTAGTTTATAAGTATAGTATTGTTTTAACACTTGAAAATATTGTAGGAACATTTACAGTTGGTGAAACTGCAAATATTGACATCTCTGGTGCTGATAAAGCTACTGACGTTCTTGCCTTTGACCCAGCAAACAAAAAACTGGAAATCGGTATTCCTTCTGCTGGTGTTGATGCCATCATTGCTGCTGGTCAAACTGTTACTGGTGCATCTTCAACTGCTACTGCAGATATTGCTGTAAGTGGTGTTGAAAGAAATCTGTACATCTCCTTGAACAAAGGTAGTGCTGCATTTGCTGCTGCAGATAGTGTTAATGAAGGTGCTACTGGTTCTGGTAATGCTGTAGTTCTTGCCACAGTTTCGGATGAGTATTCAACTCGCGAATATCTTCCTGGATTAAAGTGGGTTAATGTTGCCCCTCGTCCTGGAACAAGTCGCTATGCTCAAAATGCTGGCGGTAGTCGTGACGAAATGCACGTCTTGGTTATTGATGCTGACGGCAAAGTCACAGGAACAACTGGTGCAGTTCTTGAGCGTTTCATTGGTCTTTCTAAGGCATCTGATGCTAAGACCACTGTTGGAGAAACTAACTATTATCCAACTGTAATTAAGCAACGTTCAGAATTTATCTTCTGGGGTTTCCATGAAGGTGGTTTGCACGATGTTGATGCCAACAGTGTTGGAACTTGGGGAGCAGTTGCTTCAACCGATTTTGATATCATCAAAAATTCTGGTGGAACCAAATCGTATCCAACAAATGCGGTAACTCTCAATACTACAAATAACGCTACTGCCTTCTATGCACTTACCGATGGTGCTGACTATGCTGGTTCTGGTACTTACACCGTAAGTAATGCCGACTTTGCAACCGCATACGAATTAGGCGAAGACCCTGAGTCTCAAATCATTGACTTCATCTTAACTGGTCCTTCTGGTGCTAGTGATGCAGATGCAATCGCTAAGATTACTTCTTTGGTTAATATCGCAGAAGAGCGTCGTGACTGTATTGTATTTGTTTCTCCTCGTAGAGCAAATGTAGTTGGTATTACCAATAATACAACAGCAACTAACAACACAATTAATTTCTTCGATCAACTTCCATCTTCATCCTACGTTGTATTTGACAGCGGTTATAAGTACATCTACGATAAGTACAATGATGTCTATCGTTATGTTCCTTGTAACGGTGACGTTGCTGGTCTTTGCCTGCAGACAACTGAAGTTGCAGAACCTTGGTTCTCTCCAGCTGGATTCCAACGTGGTATTTTGAGAAATGCAATTAAACTTGCATATACTCCTAATAGAAGTCAGCGTGACCGCTTGTATGCTGCTCGCGTTAATCCTATCGTTTCATTCCCTGGTCAAGGCGTCGTCCTTTATGGTGACAAGACTGCTCTTGGATTTGCTTCTGCATTCGACAGAATCAACGTTCGCCGTCTGTTCCTCACTATTGAGCGTGTCATCAGTGGTGCTGCTAAGTCCCAACTGTTTGAACAGAATGATGAGTCGCAGCGTTCACTCTTCCTGAACATTGTCGAACCTTATCTTCGCGATGTACAAGGTCGTCGTGGTGTAACTGACTTCTTAGTCAAGTGCGACAGCGACAACAATCCTCCTGAAGCAGTTGACCGTGGTGAGTTCTATGCAGAAATCTTCGTAAAACCCACCCGCACAATCAACTACATTACCCTGACATTCGTTGCCACCAGAACTGGTGTTGCATTCAACGAAGTCGCTTCCTGATAACAACTAACATAACTAAGAGACCCTACGGGGTCTCTTTTTTTGTCTGAAAATATTGTTCGTACTAAATATTAGCGACGGAGACACTTTTAAAAAAATGGCAAAAAGAGGAACTATCGATGATTTCAAGGCAAATATTGCCTCGGATTTCGCGAGACCAAATTTATTTCAAGTTGATTTAAATTTCCCCACTGGTATTATCAATAATTCATCTCTGATTGAACTCGGTAAGTTCACTGTTCGTGCTGCGAATCTTCCTTCCTCGAACATTGGTGTTATTGAAGTTCCTTTCAGAGGACGTGTATTGAAGATTGCTGGTGACAGAACGTTTGAACCTTGGACGGTAACTATTCAGAATGACAGCAACTTTATTCTTCGTAACGCATTTGAACTTTGGGCATCCAGTATTCAAGCGTATAACGAGAACTTTACTTCTGCTGCTGGTCTTGGAGACGCAGACGATGCAACAGGATATTTTGCGGACATGACTGTTCATCAGTTAGCACGCGATGTTAAGAATGGAGATGTTCCTAAAATTCTCAAGTCTTACAAGTTCTACAACGTCTTCCCTAGCAACATTGCTGCTATTGATTTGGACTTCGGTAGTAACGATGCCATTGAAGAGTTTACTGTTGAACTTCAGACTCAGTACTGGACTCCAATTGATGCCTCCGTGGATGCTTGATAAATAGAACAGGATCAATCAACTTAGTATTATAATGTCGCAGCTCTTTGGATTTTCACTTGAGAGAGCGAAGAAGGTCCCCAAGGGGCCTTCTTTTGTTCAAAAGGATAACATGGATGGTTCGCAACCTATTGTAGGTGGCGGATACTATGGATATTCTGTTGACCTTGATGGAACGGTTCGTAACGAGCATGAGTTAATTACTCGTTACAGAGAAATGGTAATGCAACCAGAGTGTGATAGTGCTGTTGATGATATCGTCAACGAAACTATCTGTGGAAACTTTGATGATGTTCCTGTTGAATTAGAACTTTCTAATCTGAAAGTATCAGATAAAATCAAAAAACTCATGCGAGATGAGTTTGGTGAAATTTTACGTTTACTAGATTTTGAAAATCGTTCTTACGAAATCTTCCGTAGATGGTATGTCGATGGAAGATTGTTTTACCATAAAGTAATTGACCCCAAGAATCCTGGAACAGGTCTTGTAGAAATTCGATATATCGATCCTCGCAAAATTCGTAAGGTTACTGAGTACGAACAGAAAAGACCCGAGCAAATGCGAGGGGAAGATCTTAATACTCAATTAACACAAAAGGCAGCAGAGTATTTCTTATACAATCCAAAGGGATTGAAGAACTCAACTAATCAGGGTATGAAAATTACTACTGATTCTATCACATATTGCCACTCAGGTATTCAAGACCTGAACAAAAACATGACTCTTAGTCACCTGCATAAGGCGATTAAGGCAGTTAACCAACTGAGAATGATTGAAGATTCTCTGGTCATCTATCGTTTAAGTAGAGCACCAGAACGTAGAATTTTCTACATCGATGTTGGCAATCTACCTAAGAACAAAGCGGAGCAATATCTCCGTGAAGTTATGGGACGCTATCGTAATAAGATGGTTTATGATGCGAGCACGGGAGAGATTAAGGACGATAAAAAGTTCATGTCTATGCTGGAGGACTTCTGGTTACCTAGACGTGAAGGTGGTAGAGGAACAGAAATTACAACTCTTCCTGGTGGTCAGAACTTAGGTGAACTTGAGGATGTAAAGTATTTCCAAAAGAAACTTTATAAGTCACTCAATGTTCCTGGTTCTCGTTTAGAAACAGAAACGACGTTTAATATCGGTCGTGCTGCTGAGATTACTAGAGACGAAGTTAAGTTCCAAAAGTTTATTGCTCGTCTTCGCAAGCGTTTCTCCGAACTCTTTACAGATCTTTTGAAAACACAACTCATTCTTAAGGGTATTATATCTCTTGAAGAGTGGGAAACCATGAAGAATCATGTTCAATTTGACTTCATTGCGGACAACTACTTCACTGAACTGAAGGAGATTGAAATTCGTAATGAAAGAATGAACCAGATTAATGTTATGGACCCCTATGTTGGCAAATATTTCTCTGTCGAGTATATGCGTCGTCAGGTTCTGAAGCAAACGGATGTTGAAATTAAGGAGATTGATGTCCAAATCGCCTCTGAAATGGAAGCAGGTATTATTGCTGATCCTATGGCGGAAATGGATCCCGCTATGGATGCTGGCGATGAAGGTGGAGGTGGAGCACCCGCAGCAGAAGTAGCACCAAATGAAGAGTCCGTAGTCAAACCTGGGGATGCTCGTAGAGCAGAATTCTAAATAACTAAATACTATTATTGGGAGCTAAATTATTATGCCTAGTGACATTGCAAAGCAAATCGTTCAACAAGTCTATAGTGACGACAAATCTAAAGCAATTGATTCGTTAAATGATGCCTTAGCGGCAGCAACATATGATGCCATTCAACAGCAAAAAATTAATTTTGCAAAACAGATGGGATTTGACATAGACGATACTGCTCAAGATGCTGCAGATGAAGTTTCAAATGCAGTGCCTGATGGAACTACACCACCTGAGAATGTTGAATTTGATGGGCGTATGCCTCATGAACCTCCTACTGCCGAGTTAGAACAACCTGTAGAAACCCCCGAAGAAGAAAATGAAACTGATAGCTGAAGAAATTACCCAAGTAGATTTTCTATGTGAGGAAAAAGAAGGCAAGAAAAATTACTTCATCGAAGGTGTTTTCTTGCAAGCAGAAGTAGAAAATCGCAACAACCGCAAGTATATGTTGCAAACTTTACAGCGCGAAGTTGCTAAATACAGCGAGAACTACATTCAAAAAGGGCGTGCTCTTGGAGAATTAGGTCATCCTGATGGTCCTTCCATCAACTTGGATAGGGTATCACATAAAATTATGTCTCTCAAAGAAGATGGAAACAACTTCATTGGTAAGGCAAAGATTCTAGATACTCCCATGGGCAACATTACAAAGAATCTTTTGGATGAAGGTGTCATGCTTGGCGTTTCATCTAGAGGCATGGGTTCTTTAATTAAAAAAGAAGGCTGCAGCGTTGTTGCAGACGACTTCATGCTTGCCACTGCTGCTGATATTGTAGCAGATCCTTCTGCTCCTGATGCATTTGTTGATGGAATTATGGAAGGTAAAGAGTGGGTTTGGGATAATGGCATCCTCAAAGAGGCAGCAATTTCTCAAATCAAAACTGAAATTGACCAAGCAACTCTTATCAACTTGCAGGAAAGAAAGGTTTCCGCGTTTGCCAAGTTTTTAAAGAGTTTGTGATTTATAAATAAATACAGACAACGCTAATGCATAACGGAGTTCAAACAAATGGCTGAGACCTCACTCGATAAAGAGTTAGATAACATGGAGCAAGTGACCGAAGGTTCCAACGCAGTTACTAAAGATGCTAAACCAGGTGAAAAGATTGACACCTCTAAAGGTGGCGCAACTAAAGTAATTGATGTTACTTCTGATTCAGAAGAAGGCGCAAAGGGAACAAAAAACGCAGGCGCTTCTGCTGCCAAGGCAGTAGGTAAAGCACCAGTTCCTTCTACGAAACCTTCAGACGCATCCGCTAAAATGGAGGAAACCGAAGATGAAGAAGAAGTCCTCACTGAAACCGAGTACGACTTTACTGAAGATGTTAACGCTCTTGTCGCTGGTGAAGAACTCTCAGAAGACTTCCGTGTAAGAGCAGCAACAATCTTTGAAGCAGCAGTTACCTCTAAGGTGAATGCTGAAGTCACGGCGTTGCAAGAGGCATTTGAATCTACCTTGACTGAAGAAGTCGAAAAGATTCAGACAGAATTGGCCGAGAAGGTAGATGATTACCTCACTTATGCCGCTGAACAGTGGATGCAGGAAAATACCCTGGCTGTTGAGCATGGCATTAAGACTGAGATGGCAGAATCTTTCTTCAACGGTCTAAAAGGTCTCTTCTTAGAGCACAACTTTAGTGTGCCTGAGGAGAAGTTCAACCTGCTAGATGGAATGGCAGGTGAGCTTGATGATATGGAAACTAAACTCAACGAGCAAATCGACACTAACGTTGCTTTGAATAAGCGTGTTGGTGAGTTTGTAAAAATGGAAATTGTGAACGAATGCGCTACGGGACTCGCTGAGACCCAAAAGGAGAAGCTTGCTTCTCTTGCAGAGGGTGTTGAGTTTGAAACTGAAGCAGATTTTCGTAAGAAAATCGAAACGATCAAGGAATCCTACTTCACTAGAAAGGCTGAACTTACAGAATCTGTAAGCGACCCCACAGAAGAAGTCTCGGAACCCCTTGTAGAATCAACCACGAGCGGATCAATGTCGAAATACGTTGATGCATTAGCTCGCTGGTCTAAATAATTGTAAATTAACTACTTAAAACTGGAAACTAAAATGTCTTTACACAACCTCCAGGAGAAGTGGGCACCCGTTCTGAATCACGATGCTCTTCCCGAGATCACCGATTCCCACAAGCGTGGTGTCGTTGCACAACTCCTAGAAAACCAAGAGAAAGCTTTGACCGAAGAGGCAAGCATTCTTAACGAAACACTTCAAACCACTGGTTACACTGGTGGCGATACAGCAACAGGTCCTGTAGCAGGTTTCGACCCTGTTCTGATTAGCCTGATCCGCCGCTCCATGCCTCAGCTTATCGCTTATGATATTGCTGGCGTTCAACCGATGACTGGTCCTACTGGACTTATCTTCGCAATGCGTACCAACTACGGTGCTGAGAGAGATCCCAACGCCTCTGGTTACGACGAAGCATTCTTCAACGAGCCTAACGCTGGTTTCTCTGGTGGTCCTGGTGCATACGATCCTGGTGCGTCTGACGCAACCAACGATGCCCAAGGCAACAACCCTGCACTTCTCAACGATTCCCCTGCTGGAACCTATGAGCAAGCAGACGACGCCACTGGCATGTCTACAGCAACTGTTGAAGCACTTAACGATGGTTCATCCAGCACGGCATTCCGTGAGATGGGTTTCTCAATCGAGAAAGTCACCGTTACTGCAAAGGCACGCGCCCTGAAGGCCGAGTACAGCATCGAACTGGCTCAAGACCTTAAGGCGATTCATGGCTTGGATGCTGAGACCGAACTGGCTAACATCCTCAGCACTGAAATCCTTGCTGAAATCAACCGTGAAGTTGTTCGTACCATCTACACAAACGCTGTTCCTGGTGCTCAGAACAATACCGCTAACGCTGGTATCTTTGACCTTGACGTTGACTCCAACGGTCGTTGGTCTGTTGAGAAGTTCAAAGGACTTCTGTTCCAGATTGAGCGCGATTCTAACGCCATCGGTCAGCAAACTCGTCGTGGCAAGGGCAACATCCTGATTTGTTCTGCCGACGTTGCTTCTGCACTGGGTATGGCTGGTGTACTTGATTACACTCCTGCTCTTGCTGGTAACAATGCTCTCGCAGGCGTTGACGATACCTCCAGCACACTGGTTGGTACACTCAATGGTAAGATTAAGGTCTACGTTGATCCTTACTCTGCAAACCTTGCTGACAAGCACTTCTATGTTGCTGGTTATAAGGGTACTAGCGCCTATGACGCTGGTCTGTTCTATTGCCCATATGTTCCTCTTCAGCAGGTTCGTGCAATCAACCCTGACACCTTCCAGCCCAAGATTGGCTTCAAGACTCGCTACGGCATGGTCTCGAACCCCTTCGCTAACGGTCTTACTCAAGGTTCAGGCGCACTTACCGCCAACGCCAACCGTTACTACCGTCGCGTACAGGTCACGAACCTTATGTGATGCAGGTTGTTGTGGGGCAGGTTGTCCCACATGCCCTTTCAGACCTCCTACAAGGGGGTCTTTTTTATGTCTAGGTATAAATTAGTAGGCAATAATATTCGTTGCATTAAGTGTGTATTTCCTGACAAACTAATATAGATAGTATAGAATTACGAGGTGAACAAATGACCCCAAATTTGAACTACATTATGAATCGCAGTTACAAACAGGAAAACTATGAACAACCTCGCTTCTAGAAATCAATTGTATGAATGGACTCACTTTGAAGATTCTACGGAACTAGAAAAAATAAACGATTACTACGAATGTCTAATTGAATGTACCGATACACACCAAGCATCATGTAAACGAATCTGTAGAGAAGTGCTTATGTAAATTGCATACATAGTATACCGTGTGAAGGAAGTGAATGAGGTCTCTATTGGGACCTCATTTTTTATTCTAAATACTAAGGAAGATAAACAACCATTAATGGCAAACTGGTACGGCGACCAAATATCAAATAAAAACTTTCTTTCACCAATTGGATTTTTATTCATGTTGGATAAAGCAAATAAGGTTTCTTTTTTGTGTCAGAAAGCAGAAATCCCACCTGTAACATTGGGAGATGTTCAAATTCCAACTAGAGGATTAGTTCCAATTCCTGTAGAAGGGAACATGAGATATAGTGATTTTACGATTGAATTTATCGTAGATGAGGATTTGGAAAATTATATGCAGTTGCACAATTGGATGCGTGCATTGGGAACACCTCAGGAGTTTAGGGAAAGAAAACTTTGGAGGGAAGCAAATGCAAAATCTCCATCACAAGATCCCAGATTTTCTGATGCAACTTTGCAAGTATTAAATAACAACAACTTAGCAAATTTTGATGTTGTATTTAAAGATTTGTTCCCAACTGACTTATCTACATTATCATTTGATGTCACTGGAAGTGACAATGATTATTTTATTGCTTCAGCAACTTTTAAATATACCTTATATGAAATCAGAAATATCAATAGTCAAACTAGAAGATGAATAGTTGGAAGACAAGAGCATTAGCAGACCCCAATTTAAAATACAAATATGCTAGACTAATAATGAACGGACCCAAGTCCTTATCACAGGCTTGGATTTTACAAGGACTTAAATTTAAATATTGTCATGAATTTGGAAACACTACAGGAACAGTGGAGAACTGATTGCAAACTAGATGATGATTTGCATGATAACGATTCGATTAAAATCCCTCAACTCCATATGAAATATATGGAGTTTCATAACACATTCTCTTTAATGAAAAGAGATCGTGAAATTCAAATGAAACGCCTCATCAAAGAGAAGTGGTTGTATTACAAAGGTAAAGCACCTGCAGCAATCTACAAAGAGATGCCCTTTGATTTAAAACTTACAACCAAAGAAGAAATCTCAATGTTCATTGAAGCAGACGAAGAGATTGGAAAACTACAATATAAGATTGGATACATAGAACAGGTTCTTTTCTTTCTGGATGGAGTATTGCGACAAATCAATAGTCGCACATATCATATCAAGAACGCTATTGAATGGAAAAGGTTTCAATCTGGTATGTAATGAATTACGGTCTATATTATAAAGAAGTTTCTTTTAATCGCCAGTCGATGCAAGTAGTCAATACTGCATTAACTGGCAATTTTTTTAAGTGGGAAGATGGTCGGTTGTATGACCAAAAGAATGAAACAAAACGAAAATCTAAAATAGCATGGGTAAAAGACGAGCAGTTATATATCATGCTACTGAAGATGGTCAAGCAGGTTAATAGAAACGCTGGATGGAACTTTAATATTACTGGAGTTGAACCTATTCAATATGGATTATATGAACCAGGAGGTACATATAATTGGCACGTAGATCAACACCCAAGACCTGTTAGAGGCAATGTAAGAAAGATTAGTATGTCACTCTTCCTAAACGATGACTACGAGGGAGGGGAGTTTGATTTGGAGATATATAGTCCAGGGGTAGAACCTAGGTATAAATCGTTTAAAACAAAACCAGGAACTGCCGTCTTTTTTCAAGGTGATCAATGGCACAGGGTTAGACCTGTGACATCAGGATTGCGTAAATCTCTTGTAGCATGGTTTTATGGACCTCCGTATTCGTAAAAAGAATGAAGTTTATCTTAAGATTGAGGCAGAACCTCATATTAATTATGAACTAGCAGATTATTTTTGTTTTGAAGTTGAGTCTGCTAAGTATATGCAGAAGCAACGTCGCTGGAAAGGATGGGACGGAAAGATCCGTTTGTACTCACCAGCAACAGGAGAAATTTATTGTGGTCTCTTAGACTATCTTTTGGAGTGGGCAGACGAGAAGAAGTATCAATATAAGTTTGAAGAATGTAAGTTCTTTGGTCACCCTCTAGCACAGAATGATTTCATCACTCCTCAGGGTGTTGTAGGTTTTGTAAAGTCTCTTCACTTACCTTATCCCGCTCGGGATTATCAGTATAAAGCAATATACGAGGCACTAAAATATAATAGAAGACTTTTATTATCACCAACAGCTTCTGGAAAGTCTCTGATGATTTATGCATTAGTACGCTTTCATGCAAATGCGAACAGAAATATTTTAATTGTTGTCCCAACTACATCTCTAGTTGAGCAGATGTATAAGGACTTTCATGAATACGGATGGGCGTGTGCCGAAAACTGCCACAAGATATATGCGGGGGCAGAAAAATACACGGACCATCAGGTGGTAATTACCACTTGGCAATCTATCTATAAGGAACCTCGTAAGTGGTTTGACAGGTTCGATGTAGTCATCGGTGACGAGGCACACCTTTTCAAAGCTAAATCTCTTACGTCTCTGATGGGTAAGTTGCATGAATGTAAATATCGTATTGGATTTACAGGAACTCTTGACGGTGCAAATGTCAATCAGTTAGTTCTTGAAGGTGTCTTTGGTAGATGTTCGCAGGTTACTAAAACTGCACAACTAATGCAAGAAGGGCATGTTGCTAAGTTGAAGGTGAAGATTGTTCTATTGAAGCATGAAGAGAAACTATTTGAAGGTTATCAAGATGAGATTGGATACCTTGTAGAACATGAAGGTAGGAATAAATTCATCCGCAATCTTGCTTGTGATTTAAAGGGAAACACTCTAGTCCTTTTCAACTATGTAGAACGCCATGGGGTGCCTTTGTACGAGATGATAAATAGTTACACCGAAAGACCAGTACATTTCGTACATGGTGGAGTAGATGTTAATGACCGTGAAGACATCAGACTACTAACCGAACAATCTGATAATGCCATCATCGTTGCTTCATATGGTACGTTTTCCACAGGCATCAACATCAAAAAATTACACAACGTTATCTTCGCAAGTCCTTCAAAGTCCAGAGTTCGCAACCTTCAATCGATTGGTCGTGTCCTAAGGAAAGGCGAAAATAAATCACAAGCAACGTTATACGACCTTGCTGATGATATCTCTACAGACAGAGGTAACAACTATACACTCAACCATTTAATGGAGAGAGTCAAAGTCTATAACGAAGAAAAATTTAACTACGAAATCATAGATGTAAAAGTAAAAACTTATGATTAACTACGCAAAACATGATGAAGAATTCTACGGAATTTTCAAACTTACTAGTGGAGAAGAAATTCTTGGTAAAGCAATTATTACCGAAGATGAAGGTGAATCTTTAGTGTTTATTTCTTCTCCTGTAAGTGTTCAACAAATTGTAAAAGAAACTGATGGTGGAAAAGTAATCAAGGGATTTGGATTCTCTAAGTGGATGCAAATGTCTGATGAAGAATTTTTTATCTTACGCGAGAAGGATATCCTAACAGTTGCATCGATGAGTAAGGAAATTATCTTCATGTATGAAACTTACAATATCGATGAAGAAGATACTTTTCAAGGTAATAGCACTGACAAAAATATTAGTAAGTTAAGAAAATCCAAGTTTCATACTGAAGCAAATCTATCTCCTGGTTACCTAGGTAAAATTGAAGAAGCAAGAAAGGTCTTTGAAAGAATCTTTAAAGAGCCCAATAACCCTTGAAACCCCACATGGTTATTCTACTGACAATTCGATATATTGTCAAGTTGACATATAGTTAATTTAATAGTATAATTCTATCAATACAAGTTTCTTATATGAAAAATGCTAAACAAAAGCAGCACTATGTAAACAATCAAGATTTTCTTGAAGCTCTAGTAAAGTATAAAATCAAAGTAAAGCAGGCTGAAGAAAAAGGTCTTCCCAAACCTAGAGTGAATAATTACATTGGTGGATGCTTCTTGAAGATTGCAACTCACCTTTCGTATCGTCCTAACTTCATCAATTACATGTATAAGGATGACATGGTTTGTGATGGAATTGAGAATTGTATTCAGTATATTGATAACTTTGATCCAGAGAAATCTAAAAATCCTTTTGCATACTTCACTCAGATTGTATACTATGCTTTCTTAAGGAGAATTCAAAAAGAAAAAAGGCAGATGGATATCAAAGATAAAATTCTGGAGAAGTCAGGATATAATCACGTCTTCTCAGTTGACGGAGAAATAGATTCAGGTTATAATCATATCAAATCCCGTGTTGAAATGAATTCAAAGAGATGACTAAAAAAACTGATCAGGAACGACTGCATGATGCTGTCCAAAAAGACAACACTTGTAGAGATGACAATGAGCGCGGTTACTGGCGCAAAAGACTTCGTGATTTAGAACCCAAGAATGAAAATCCTTCTGATAACTGACCAACACTTCGGTGTTCGTAATGATAACCAGTACTTTCTTCAACACTATAAGAAATTTTATGGAGAAGTAGTTCTCCCATACATCGATGCCTACAATATTACAGATGTTATTTGTCTAGGAGATACCTTTGACAAGAGACGTTCTATCAACTTTATGTCTCTTGAGGCAGCAAAGGATATGTGGTTTACACCTCTTGCCGAAAGGGGTATTAAGATGGACATGCTTGTAGGAAATCATGACATTTATTACAAGAATACTCTACGAGTTAACGCCCCAAGTGAGTTACTTGGAGAATACAACAACATCAACGTCATCACAGAACCTACCACTTCTGTTTATGATGGTCTTCCTATACTCCTTCTCCCTTGGATTTGCGATGAAAATCGTGCAGAAGTTCTGGAAAAAGTAGGAAGCACAGAAGCAAAAGTATGCATGGGGCATCTTGAACTCGATGGTTTTGAAGCACACCCTGGTCATGTAATGCAACATGGTATGGATGCAAATACGTTTTCTAAATTTAAAAAGGTATTTTCTGGACACTACCATATGAAATCAACCAAGAAGAACGTAAGTTATCTTGGTAACCCATATCAACTATATTGGAACGACTATGGATGTAAGCGAGGGTTTCATGTATTTGATACCGAAACTCTTAAGACAACATTCTATAGAAATCCCTTTGACACTTTCCATAAGTTGTATTATAATGATGGAGTACGCTTGCCAGATGCAAAAGAACTTCAAGGAGCATTCGTCAAATTAATCGTAGAGCACAAAGGTGACTATGCAAAGTTTGATTATGCAGTCAAACAACTCCAAGATATGGATGTTGCAGACTTAAAAATTATCGAAGACCTTAGTGTTGAACTGGAAGAAGGTAGTGAGATACTGGAAACCGAAGACACAATGACTCTTCTTGATAACTACATAGATGAAATAGACCTAAAAGTTAACAAGACTAATGTTAAAACTGTAATGCGTCTACTCTATAAAGAAGCCTGTGAACTGTAATGTTCGTTTTAACCGAAAAAAGTAGCGGTGGTGTCTACGCCCTTAAGAACAAAAACGAAGTACAAACTGTACATGTTTTTGAAATTGAGGATGATGCAGTAAGATACCATGAAATGCTAATTGCTGAAGGTTATGCCAAAGACTTAGAAGTGCTTGAAGTTGACCCAACGGTAGTAGCAATCAATTGTGAATCGAAAGGTTATTCGTATCTAGTCATCTCACCTGATGAATTAATTATTCCACCTAATGATTAAATTTGAAACTATCCGCTGGAAAAACTTTCTTTCAACAGGAGACCAATGGACAGAAATTAACTTTTGTGAATTTCAATCGACGTTAATCGTTGGTTCTAACGGCGCAGGGAAATCTACTATGTTAGATGCCCTGTGTTTTGCTTTGTTTGGGAAAGCATTTCGCAAGATTAACAAACCCCAGTTAGTGAATTCTATCAATGAAAAAGGGACTATTGTTGAAGTAGTATTTTTTATTGGTACTGATCAGTATCGTGTATTACGAGGTATCAAACCTAATGTCTTTGAACTTTACAAAAATAATAAACTGGTTGACCAGGACGCCGCCACCAAGGACACACAAAAGTACCTTGAGCAATCCGTACTCAAACTTAACTATAAGTCATTTACCCAAGTCGTCATTCTTGGGTCCAGCACCTTTGTTCCCTTCATGCAACTCCGTGGAGATCACAGAAGAGAAGTAATTGAAGACCTATTAGATATTAATATATTTTCAAACATGAACGGTCTTTTAAAAGAACGTATTCGTGCATCACAAAATCAAAGTAGAGATTGTTCTCACATGTTGACTCTTGCTGAAGGCAAAGTCCATGCTCAGAAAAAATTAATTACTTCTCTTGAAGAAGTAAATCAGAATCGTCAAGAAGAAAAGCAGAAAAAGTACGATGAAAATCTTTCCCTCATGAAGAGGGTGAATGAAGATAAGTGTATTGTGGAGAAAGATATTGAAGATACAGAAAGTACAATCGGTGACTATGATTCTGCAGCAAAAACTGTAGCATCGTTGCGTCAAGGTCAAGCAGATAAGAAGTCTGAACTAAAACTTATCTCTAAGAATTTAAAATTTTTCAAACAACATGATGTGTGTCCTACGTGTACACAAAATATTAGTGGAGATTTTAAGCATGAGCAGATTAGTGGACTGACTCAATCAGGTAAAATTATTGCTGAGGAAATAGTTCAGTTCAATAGTGATGTTCTTGGTGCATCTAAGATTGTGTCTGATATTTCTTCACAGTCTATGAAACTGAAAGAACTAACCAGTAATCTTTCTGCACTGGATAGAGATTATGTTCGACTTGAGTTTGAAAATCTTCGCATCAATGATGAACTTTTAAAGTTGCAAAAGGATACTCCTGATATTGATAAGGAACGGCAGTATTTAGAAAATGTTAAGAATGAATATGAGCAGACAGAATCCGACTGTGCTGCAGTCAGTCAGCAATTAGATGAGTTTCAAGTCGTTGCTTCTCTTCTTAAAGATTCGGGAATTAAAAGTCAGATTATTAAAAAATATATTCCTATCTTCAATCAACTAATTAACAAGTATCTTCAGTCAATGGATTTCTTTGTTAACTTTACTTTAGATGAAGAGTTTAATGAAGTCATTAAGAGTCGCTTTCGTGACGAGTTTTCTTATGCATCATTCTCTGAAGGTGAGAAGCAGAAGATTGATTTAGCACTTCTGTTTACATGGCGTGAAGTTGCTCGTATGAAAAATAGTGTTGCTACTAATTTACTTATTCTCGATGAAGTTTTTGATAGTTCATTAGATGCATCGGGTACTGGAGAACTTCTTCAAATTCTCCGTGGTCTTGGTAAAGATTCTAATGTCTTTGTCATCTCTCATAAAGGAGAAATATTAGTAGATAAGTTTCTCCGCACAATTAAATTTGAGAAAGTTAACGATTTCTCACGCATGTCTGATGACAGCTAAATATATGTACATCTAGTTACACCAATGCTTTCTACACAGTACAGACTTCGACTAGAGTTTATTTGTAAATGTATTGCCAATGGTGAAGAGGTTAAATTAGACGACATGATTTGGGCTGAGAAACTAGCAAAGTCTCATACTCTTGCTAGAGATTGGTTACAGAAAGCACGTCGTCAGGCATCACAAAACATTGAAGAAGGTAGTACCGACGATTTTCTCAATAGGATGGGGTTAGGTGACCCCGACCCATCCAATCACAAAAAGGGGTTTACAAGTGCTGATGATGTGTTAGAATGGTTCCAACGAGATAAACCCGACGACTGGAGGCAACGTGACTGATCTTTTTAGGATTGATAATGTAGAAGCACCAAAGGGAAAAGTAGATAAGCATGGATTTTCTATCAAACCTCCTATAGGTGATGAAGAATGTGTATTGCGATGTTTGCGAAATGCTCCTGAAGGAACTGAAAAGAAGCAGGTGGCAAGATTAATTAATTATTACGAAAGACTCAAAGAGAACTCTCTTAAACATAATTTTTGGTAAACATTTTAGACTCATGACCAAAGAACAAATCATTGCAAAAGCCGTGGCGGTTCAAAAAACACATCCTGAACTTAGGTTAGGACAAGTAATCATGGACTTTTGCATTTCAATTAAAGAATATCATGCAGTACCAGCTGACTTAGATCCCTATCTTGCGGATACTAGAGTTCCTGAATTCTTAGATTGGTTACTTGAGCATAGAAATGAAAAAGCAAAAGTCTGATTATGTCTGTGTGCAAACATGGAATCCTATTTTTGAACGTATGCAGTATCATTGGGTACACAAGTCAGAAAAGGATCCTGAGCAATTCGTGAAAAACCTTAACCCAGAGCAAGAACTGCTATGAGTAGTAAGATGTTATTCCTGGTTGACATTGGTAATGGTAGATGTGTCAGTCATGATGGATACATTCAAATTGGTATTTTCTCTCATAGTGTAGAGAAACATCTAGAGTTAAATCCTGAACAAGAATGGCAGGTAACATACTGGATGCCTGATCCATTCTGTATTAGATATCCAAGACCTAATTATCAGCATACTATGAAGGCGAATGAAGGTTCTCCTAAGACTGATAATGCTACTGATAGTAGACCAAGAGACTTCCCAGACCAAGCAACGAATCGACTTGAGAGAACATTATGAAGATGTGGGAGACAAAATGCTCTAGTTGTGGTAAGATGACACCAGCGAATGAAACTCCTCAGGTGGGACATCAAGCACCTGACGGTAGTTGGATAAATTCGTTATGTAAACCTTGCTGGTTAAAAAAGAATAATGGAAGGATTTAACACCCCAGGGTCTAATAAGACTTGGATGGATGATGGATTTAAAAAATTTGTAGTTGAACGTCAACTAGATAATGTAGTGAATATATTAGATGCTAAGATCGAACGTTGTCATGTTTATAACAGCGATAATCGAGATGAAGTATACAATCAAATCACCATTACTTACAAAGAAGACACATGCAAGCAGTAATTTATTCTAACGGTAGTCAAGAGTGCGAGCGTATGGCAGCACTATTAGATTCTCTTGGTGGAGAGTTTTTAGAGTATAAACTCAATCATCACTTCACTCAAAGATCATTTGAAAATGAATTTGGCGAAGGGGCGACTTACCCCCAAGTATCTTTGGGTTACAGGCATGTTGGCAATATGCACGACACGCTACACTTCATGCAAGAGAAAGGAATGCTTGTAGGACAGTGACGAAAGTGTCCCATCGGTTGTCCAGCAGCAGGAATCTCTGCTATAATTACAGGGTAACCAAGAGAGACGGATGAACACTCAGGAAGTCAAAGGCACTCTCGCCAAACTGCTTGCTACGGAGAATCTCACTGTAGAGCATCGTAAGGTCAGTACTGCCTGCTTTGATGTTGATAGTAGGACTCTCATCCTTCCTATTTGGAAGACTGCTTCCAATACCGTTTATGACCTTCTAGTAGGGCATGAAGTGGGTCATGCTCTCTATACACCTAATGAGGACTTTGGTGGTGCCGCAAAGGCATTTGTGAATGTCTTAGAGGATGCTCGTATTGAGAAGTTGATGAAGATTGCCTATCCTGGTCTTCGCAAATCTTTCTTTGAAGGATATAAAGAACTTTGGGATGCAGATTTCTTTGGTGTGAAGCACGAAAAAATATCTGAATTGTCTTTAATTGACCGTATCAATCTTTATTTTAAGGGCAATCCCCAAGTTCCTTTTCTTGAAGATGAGCAGATATGGGTGGAACGTGCTGGTAATACTAAGAATTTTCAAGAGGTCATTGCTCTTGCTAAAGAACTTTGGGAGTATGCCAATGAAAAGCAAGAAGAAAAGGAAGAGATTCTAGAACCATTATCTACTAATGGTAGTAGGCAAGCAGACCGTCAAGAAAAAATTGATATATCTTCTGAAAACGGTGAGGAGGAAGATGAGTATATGACTCATGAAGAGATGCTTGAAGAAGCATCTAAACGTGAAAGAGAACATTCGGACCTTGAAACACCTTCTTATCAAGGTGGTGCTGATGAAACTAAATCTGTTACTGATGATTCACTGACAGAGGCACTAGAAACTCTTATAGATGATAATGCTAAAGAGTGGATTTATCTCACTACACCTACCATTGATGTCAATGATCACATTACATCATACAATGAGGTTCAGGAAAATTTATATTTTTATTATCATGGTAAGGCATTTCATAATGCAGACCAGCAAGAGTATCACTTTAAAAATTTTGATTATGCACTAAATCATTACGAAAATTTTAAGAGAGATACTAAAAAAACGGTTGGATATTTGTGTAAGCAGTTTGAAATGAGAAAGTCTGCTGATGAATATCGTCGAACAGCAACTGCTAAGACTGGAGTAATCGATACTAATAAACTTTTCAAGTATAAACTCACTGAAGATATCTTTAAGAAAGTTACTGTCATCCCTGAGGGTAAGAATCATGGACTTGTGATGCACATTGACTGGTCTGGTTCAATGCAGTATCAACTGTTAGATACTCTGAAGCAAGTTTATAATTTGATTTGGTTCTGTAAAAAATCTGGCATTCCTTTTAGAGTGTATGCATTTCAATCGGGTTCTTATGGTTCTTATTCTCGTATACAGGATGATATTAGACAGAATGAAAATGAACTTGGTATAACTAGGGACTTCAGACTCCTTGAATTTTTCTCCTCTCGTCAAAATACTAAGTCTCTAGAGAAATCCATGCAATTGGTTTATGCTCAGGCGTTTGGTATGGTAGGATGTCGCCTAGGATATCTTCAAGAGTATGGTCTTGGAGGAACCCCTCTTGCTGAGGCAGTTTATTGCACCAGGCAAATTGTTTCTCAAATGAAAAAGATTGAGAGAGTTGCTAAAGTAAATGTAGTTTGTCTGACTGATGGGGAAGCAAATCCAATGTCATATATTCAAAGTATGACTGACGTGGATGTATTAAGACATGTCTACATGTGCCATCAACGTCATAAAGTATTCTTCCTTAGGGATTCTTTGACGGGATATACTCGCAAGATTAATTCTTCTCCATATGAAACTACAAAGGAAATCGTTTCTTTCTATCGTGAGATTACAGATTACAATTGGATTGGCATTCGTATATGCAGTAAAATAGAATTGACTCGTTTGATTCGTGAGTTTGCCATAGAACAAATGGGAACTATTGATAAGCAATGGAGGAAAGAAAAATTTGCCTCAGTCAAAGATAAGATTGGGTTTACTGAATCATTTTTTATGCCCGATAAAGGTATGGGAGATGACATGAAAGAACTTGAGGTAAAACAAAAATCTGAAGTTGCAACTAAAGCAGAACTCACTCGTGCATTTAAAAAGCACATGGGTTCTAAAATGACAAACAAGACCATCCTTAACGCATTTATTGAGCAAATCGCATGAAGTGTAAAGTACAACTATTCAAGGCAGGAACAGTTTTTGACGAAATTGTTATTGCTACAGACTATGACGATGCTAGGAAAGTTGCCTTGGCACGAAACCCTGGAGCAACTATCATGGGAGTAACGGCAGTATTTGAATGAACATCTTTGTCACTGACGAATCACCTTGGCGGTCTGCTGCTGTCCTACCAGACAAGCACATCGTCAAGATGCCCTTAGAGACCTGCCAGATGCTCGCTATAGTCGCCTCAGACAAGTGGGGACATGGTTATGGTACTTTGCCTAAGGCAGACGGTACACCTTATGCTACAGAGAAGGGAGCATTCCGTAATCACCCTTGCACCAAGTGGGCAAATGAGACTGTAGCAAACTCTAGATGGTTGCTTGAGCATGGTATGGCATTATGTGAAGAGTACTTTACTCGGTACGGTAAAATCCATACTTGCTTTAAGACTCTCCTTGCTGCTGATGAAATCATTCCTTATGTAAAATATAAAGATCATACTCCTTTTGTCTTTGCAGGACCTGACGAGTATAAGTATGATACCAGCATTGATATATTCACTGCTTATAAGATGTATGTTGCATCTAAACCATGGGTGGCATCCAACTATCTGCGTGTGCCAGATAAAAAACCGTCCTGGGTTTGACCCAAACCAACCCAAGACCTGCTATAATTACAAAGTAAACAAAGGAAAGCAATGAACCGCGTCACTACCGAACAACTGATTGATACTCTCACTGAGCAGTATGGTGTTGAAGTTAGTACTGCACAAGTTCGTGATGCAGCAAATGCTCTAGGTGTATCATATCCTACTGCTTGCAAACGTCTTGACTCTTATAAATCTGGTAGAGGTAAGTGGAATTTGACTACTCAAGAAATTGAGAGGGCATATGAAGCACCCTCTGCAACACCTACCGTAAATTATATTCCTGAAAAAGATGATTCCTATGTCCAGTTTGGTAATTTTCAGTCTGTACGGAAAGTTATTCAGTCCAATTCTTTCTATCCTGTCTTCATTACAGGTCTTTCTGGAAATGGTAAAACGATGTCGGTTGAGCAAGCATGTGCTGCAACTAAGAGAGAGTTGATTCGTGTCAACATCACAATCGAAACTGATGAAGACGATCTTATTGGTGGTTTTCGTCTTGTCAATGGTGACACTGTTTGGCATAATGGTCCAGTCATCGAAGCTCTGGAACGTGGAGCTGTACTTCTTCTAGATGAGATTGACCTAGCATCTAATAAAATCTTGTGCCTGCAATCTGTGCTGGAAGGTAAGGGTGTCTTCTTGAAGAAGACTGGTAAATATGTAACTCCTAAGGAAGGATTCAATGTTATTGCAACTGCAAATACTAAAGGTAAAGGCAGCGATGACGGTCGCTTTGTTGGAACCAATATTCTCAACGAAGCATTCCTCGAACGTTTTCCAATTACATTCGAGCAAGATTATCCAACTGCATCG